>Ga0209723_1000230_pt1 | contig 110374 bp, 98 predicted proteins | sample BiotimSIPDNA_2_FD_185750 | JGI IMG/M metagenome (GOLD analysis project Ga0209723, IMG submission 185750) | Anaerobic biogas reactor microbial communites from Washington, USA - Biogas_R2 time_0 SIP DNA (SPAdes) (version 2) | ecosystem: Engineered > Bioreactor > Anaerobic > Unclassified | place... | reverse complement strand
TGCTCGCGGGACCCCTGGGTGCGGACGAGCTCGAGGGTGCCCACGCGCAGGTGCGAGTCGGCGACCCGCATCAGGACGGCGCCGCGCTCGGGACGCCCGTCGCGCCAGACGTGCTCGCCGGTCTCTGCAGCCGCGAGCGCCCGGGTCGTCCGGACCCCGATCGCCGCCATCGCCTCGCTCACGAGGACCTCGCGCAGGATCGGCCCGATCGCCGCCCGACCGTCACCCCCGCGGGAGAACACCGTCCGCCCCGAGCCCTTGAGCGCGATGTCGCGGCGCCGGCCCTCGACGTCGACGACCTCGCCGAGCAGGTGCGCCCGACCATCGCCGAGACGAGGTGAGAAGTAGCCGAACTGGTGCCCCGCATACGCCTGGGAGATCGGCTCGGCGCCCTCCGGCACAGCCGATCCGGCGACCACCTGAGCGCCGGCCTCGCTCGCCAACCAGGCAGGGTCGAGCCTCAGCTCATGCGCCAGCTGCTCCCCGACGTAGATGATGCGCGGCTGCGCGACGGCGATCGGCTGCATCGCCGCACCGAGCCAGGGGAGCTCGCGTACATAGGTGTTGTCGAAGTGCCAGTCCATCCCCACCAGCGTCCCACGGTGCGAGCCCTGGGGCCTCGGACGTTCCGGGCGTGGATGCACGTCTGCGTTCTTTTGACCTTTACTCCCAGGTTCGACCTCTACCCCGTCGGATGACCGCAATTTCCGGCGAACGACGGGCTACTCGTCAAAGGAAGGAGGAAGTGTCAGTCGGTGGAGGAAGTGTCGAACGAGGAAGGAAGTCCCCGGCGCGCATCAGTTTCCCGGGCCCATGACCCGGACGTTCCGCGGGATCGGGCGAAGAAGGACTCAGAGGGCGAGGTCGCGGTGCCAGGACTGCGTGCGGTAGACCGTCTCCCACCCCATCGACGCGTAGAGCCCGTCCGCGCCGGTCGGGCTGTCGGCGTCGACCTCGAGCCCCACTCCCCGGCGGCCGCGCTGGGCGGCATCGGCGACGACGGTATGCAGGAGAGACTTCGCCACGCCCCTCCCCCTCGCGCGTCGGTGGACCCCGATGTAGTCGATGTAGCTGCTCTCGCGGCCCTCGTCGTCCGGCCCGACGACCGACGAGACGAGCGCGCCGGCCGGCAGCGGGCCCTCGTCGGTCTCGATCGTCGCGAGCCACCAGTGGTCCCAGCGGTGGCCGGCGTCCTCGCGCAGGCGCATGACGAACTCGGGGAAGCTCTCCCGGTACGAGCTGAAGTGGTCGGCGAAGGACTCCTCCAGCACGCGGTGGACGGCCTGGAGGTCGTCGGCGACGGGGAGCCCGTCGTCGTGCGTGCGGACCCGGCGCACGGTGATGCCCTCGCGAGGGGGCGGCAGCAAGTCCGCGTCCTCCGGCCGCACCGGACGACTCATGTGCAGCCAGGTGCGCACCTTCCCGTAGCCCGCCGCGCGGAGGAACGCCTGCTGCCGGGTGTCGTTCTCGTACGCCCCCGAGTCGAGCAGCGTCCACCGCATAGCGCGCATCGTCGCGATGTCCCTGGCGTAGCGCTCGGCCGCCCGGAGGAGCCGGTCCGCGAGGACCGCTGCCTCATCCGGATCGAGGTCGTGCCTGATCACGCAGTCGACGAGGGTGCGACCGGCCGCGCGGTCGTGGACGGTGAGCCACGCAACGAGGCAGTCATCGTTGCGCCGCCGCACCAGCACCTGCCGCCGCGTCCACGACCCGATTCCGGTCAGCGTCCGCAGGACCGAGCTCTCACTGGCGTACGAGTAGCCCTTGCCCCGACGGTCGTGGTCCGCGAGCAGCTCGGCCGCCTCGGCGGCGTCGGCAGGCCGGGGTCGGACCGCCGCATTCGCCGTGGGCAGGTCCTCGATGGTGACGGTGTCGCGTGCGGCGACCCCCGCATCGCCCCTCCCCGCTCCATCAGCGTCCGCCGGCCGTGCGCTGACGCTCGTGCCGGTAGTGTCCGCTTGGCCCGTCTCGGAGTCCCTCGTCTCGGATTGCACGTCTCAACTCTGTCACCCGATCCACCGCAGACCGGCACTCCGGGCCAGAATGGACCATGGCCGAGCGCGCGATCGACCTGTCCACCAAGCCCACGGTCGAGGGAGACCTGGTGGTCCTGCGACCCCTCGTAGGCGACGACGCCGACGCGATCGCCGAGATTCTCAACGACCCACAGGTCCGGATCCTCACCGGCAGCGTCGCGACGACCGCGGAGGCCCGCGAGCCCTTCGTCGCCGACGAGGAGTTCCGCCGGTGGTATGCGACGCGGCCCGAGCAGACCGACCGCCTCGACCTCGCGATCGTCGAGCGGACCAGCGGCGACGTCGCAGGAGAGATCGTCCTCAACGACGTCGACGAGGGGGCCGCGACCGCGAACCTGCGCATCCTCATCGGGCCGCGGTGGCAGGACCGTGGGCTCGGGACCGAAGCGGTGCGGTTGCTCAGCGCATACGCTCTGACCGAGGTGGGCCTGCGGGCACTGACGCTTGTCGTCCTGGCGACCAACCCGCGAGCCCACCGGGTGTACGAGAAGATTGGCTACCGTGTTGTGCGAACGCGTCACGGTGCGAGCACCTTTGACGGCGCGCCCGTCGACGAGATCGATATGGCACTGACGATCGGAGAATAGGTATGGCCCAGCAGGTCCGCTCAGTCGCTGTGGTCGGGGCGGGCATGGTCGGGCTCTCGACCGCCTGGTTCCTCCGCGAGCACGGCCTCGATGTCACCGTCATCGAGCGCACCGATGTCGCCGCGGGTGCCTCGTGGGGCAACGCCGGCTGGCTCACCCCGTCCCTCGCCACACCGCTCCCGGAGCCTGCGGTCCTTCGTTATGGCGTGCGGGCCGTGGTCTCCCCCAAGTCGCCGGTGTATGTGCCCATCGCCGCCGACCGCGACCTCGCCCGGTTCATGACCGGGTTCCTGCGGCACAGCACCCAGCGCGCCTGGGAGCGCGCGATGCGCAGCCTCATCCCGATGAACGAGCGCGCGCTCGACGCCTTCGACCACCTCAGCGACCACGGCGTGACCGCCGAGACCCTGCCGGCGGACCCGATGGTCGCCGCCTTCGCGCAGGTCACCCAGGCCGGTCCGCTGTTCGACGAGCTCGAGCACATTGCCGAGGCGGGCGGGAAGATCGAGTACGAGCTCGTCGGCGGGAAGCAGGCACAGGAGATCTGCCCGACGCTCTCGGACCACGTCCGCGCCGCCGTCCTCATCAAGAACGAGCGCTTCATCAACCCGGTGACCTACATGGCATCGCTCGCCGACGCGGTGCGTGCCTCCGGGGTCCGGATCATCGTCGGCAGCGAGGTCGACGACGTCGTCGCGGACGGCACCGGGGTGCGGGTCGATACCTCGGGTGAGGGAGCGGGCCGCTACGACGCCGTGGTCCTGGCCAACGGCGCCTGGCTCGGCCGACTGGCGAGCCGCTTCGGAGTCAAGCATGTGGTGCAGGCCGGCCGGGGCTACTCCTTCAGCATCCCCGCGGAACCGATGCCGCGCCAGCCGATCTACCTCCCCGCCGTGCGCGTCGCCATCACGCCCCTCGGTGAACGGCTGCGGGTCGCCGGGATGATGGAGTTCCGCCGCCCCGAGGCGCCGCTCGACCCCCGACGGATCGAGGCCATCGTCGAGTCCGCCGCGCCCTTCCTGCGCGGCGTCGACCTCCACGACCGCCAGGACGAGTGGGTGGGCGGTCGCCCGGTCACGGTCGACGGCATGCCCCTCATCGGCGCGACCGACTCCCCGCGGGTGTTCGTCGCCGGCGGGCACGGCATGTGGGGCATCACGCTCGGCCCCATCACCGGCCAGTTGCTCGCCGAGCAGATCGCCACCGGTGTGGCTCCTGCGGAGCTGCGGGCGCTCGACCCGCGCCGGAAGCTCGCCCGCTTCCTCGGCTGAGAACTGCGCACGGCACCACCCACCGGCAACGGGTTGCCACTGTGGGCGTTCAACCGCGCACTCCTCCGCGCGCTGCACCACCCACCGACGACGAGCCTCAGTTGTGGGCGTTCAACCGCGCTGCGACCACGGTCGTGGCTACTTCCGCGCTTTCCCCTCACGCACCATCTGCAGGGTCTCGGCCACCCGACGCGCCCTGGTCTCCTCGCGCTTGGCCTCCCCCACCCAGCGGGCGAACTCCTTGCGGTGACTCAACGCCATCGCGTCGAAGCGCTCCTTGACCTCCGGGTCCGCCGCGAGCGCCTCGGCCAGCTCCGGCGGCAGCTCGACCTCGCGCGGCGCCTCGTCCAGGGAGACCACCGCACTCACGGTGTCGCCGATCTCCACCCCGAGCGCGGCCCGGTTGGCCTTGCTGATGCCGATGCAGTTCCGGCCATCCATCACCGCCAGCCGCAGCCGCGCCGACTGCTCGCCGATCGTCACCATCACCGGCGCCCGCTTCCCACCGCCGAGCTCGTCGACCTGCTCGTCGGTGAGGAAGATGGCCGTAGCCGGGCCGAACGGTTCCAGGGTTGTCGTGAGCTGCACAGATGCCATGACCATCAGGCTGTCACCATCCGGCACACCGCCCATCCGAACAGCACTGCCCATCGCTGCCCCGACCGCCGACGGCGCCGAGGGTGTTCCCGCCCCCGGACCCCCGCATACGGTTGGGTCATGACCGCAGAGACGACCCTCCACGACTTCACCGCGACGACCCTGACGGGAGGCGATCAGCCGCTCGACGCATACGCCGGCCAGGTGGTGCTCGTCGTCAACACCGCCAGCCAGTGCGGCCTCACTCCGCAGTACGCAGGGCTCGAGGAGCTCTGGCAGACCTACCGGGACCGCGGCTTCGTCGTGCTCGGGTTCCCGTGCAACCAGTTCGGGGGTCAGGAGCCGGGCACCGAGGAGCAGATCGCGACGTTCTGCGAGACGAGCTACGGCGTGACCTTCCCGATGTTCGCCAAGGTCGACGTCAACGGCCGCGACGCGCACCCGCTGTTCGCGTGGCTGCGCCAGGAGAAGGGCGGCCTGCTCGGGGACCGGATCAAGTGGAACTTCACCAAGTTCCTCGTCAGCCGCGACGGTCGGGTGATCCAGAGGTATGCGCCGCAGACTGCCCCTGCCGACCTCGCCGGAGACATCGAGGCGGCTCTCGCGGCCGCCCCCGAAACAGCCTCAGAGGCCGCTCCGGACGCCGGCTCGGACAGCACCCCGGACGCCTGACCCACGCTCGCGACGCCTCCCCCACGCTCGAACCGGTGTAGCGCAGCCCACATCGACGCGGCCTTGCCGCCATCTCTCCCCGTACGGATACTTGGACTAAGCGAGCGCTTACTTAGCGCTCTGTGCAGTCTGCCCGTTCAAAGGAGCACCCATGGGGCACTACAAGGCCAACCTGCGTGACATCGAGTTCAACCTCTTCGAGGTGCTGGACCGGGACGAGATTCTCGGGACCGGTCCCTACGCCGAGCTCGACGTCGACACCGCGCGCGAGATGCTCAAGGGCATGGCGCGCCTGGCGGAGAACGAGCTCGCCGAGTCGTTCAGCGACGCCGACCGCAACCCGCCGGTCTACGACCCGCAGACCCAGGCGGTCACCATGCCGGAGTCGTTCAAGAAGTCCCAGGCCGCCTACCGCGACTCGGGCTTCTGGTCCATCGAGATCCCGGCCGAGCTCGGCGGCACGGTCGCCCCGCCGTCGCTGCGCTGGGGCATGAGCGAGATGGTCCTGGGCGCGAACCCCGCGATCCAGATGTTCAACGCCTCGTACTCCTTCGCGCACCTGATGTACCGCTACGGCAACGAGGACCAGCGCAAGCTCGCCAAGTGGATCGTCGAGAAGGGCTGGCACTGCACGATGGTGCTCACCGAGCCCGACGCCGGCTCGGACGTCGGCGCCGGCCGGACCAAGGCGATCGACAACGGTGACGGCACCTGGCGCATCGAGGGCGTCAAGCGCTTCATCACCAGCGCCGAGTCCGACATGACCGACAACGTCGTCCACTTCGTCCTGGCCCGCCCCGAGGGCGCGAGCGCAGGCACCAAGGGCCTGAGCCTCTTCGTGCTCCCCAAGTTCCACGTCGACCTCGAGACCGGTGAGCTCGGCGAGCGCAACGGTGTCTACGTCACCAACGTCGAGAAGAAGATGGGCCTGAAGGTCTCCACGACCTGCGAGCTCACCTTCGGCGGCGAGCGTCCGGCCGTCGGCACCCTCTTCGGCGACGTGCACGACGGCATCGCCCAGATGTTCCACGTCATCGAGAACGCGCGCATGCTCGTCGGCACCAAGGCGATCGCCACCCTCTCGACCGGCTACCTCAACGCCCTCGAGTACGCCAAGTCCCGCGTCCAGGGCCCTGACCTCACCCGCGCCTCGGACAAGACCGCTCCGCGCGTGACGATCACCCACCACCCCGACGTGCGCCGCAGCCTCATGCTGCAGAAGGCGTATGCGGAGGGCCTGCGGGCGCTCGTCCTCTACACCGCGGCGCAGCAGGACGCCGTCGACATCGCCCAGCGCGAGGCCGGCACCGAGAAGCTCGAGCGGGGCACCGTCGGTGAGCTCGCCAGCCGGGTCAACGACCTGCTCCTGCCGATCGTCAAGGGCCTGGGCTCCGAGCGCGCGTGGGTGCTGCTCGGCACCGAGTCGCTCCAGACCTTCGGTGGCTCCGGCTTCCTTCAGGACTACCCGGTCGAGCAGTACGTCCGGGACGCCAAGATCGACACCCTCTACGAGGGCACCACGGCGATCCAGGGCATGGACTTCTTCTTCCGCAAGATCATCAAGGACAAGGCCGAGTCGCTCGGTGTCCTCGCGGGCCAGATCCAGGAGCTCGCCAAGGACACCGGCAGCCACGGTGGCGCGCTCGACCGTGAGAAGGAGCTCCTCGGCGAGGGCCTGGAGTCGGTCCAGGGCATCCTCGGCTTCATGGTCGGCGAGCTCATGAAGTCCGACCCGCGCGCCGAGGGCGGCGAGGCTGCCAACATCTACAAGGTCGGCCAGAACACGACCCGCTTCCTCCTCGCGGCCGGTGACCTCGTCGTGGGCTGGCTGCTGCTGCGCCAGGCCGAGATCGCGCTCGACGGGCTTGCCCGCATCGACGCCGGCGAGCACCCGGAGTCCGACCGCGACTTCTACACCGGCAAGGTGGCGGCGGCGAAGTTCTATGCTCGTCAGGTGCTCCCGCGCCTCGCTGCTGAGCGGGCTGCGGCGGAGGCCACCGACAACGAGCTCATGGAGGTTCCCGAGTCGGCCTTCTGAGCCGTCGCGAGAGCGTGAAGGGTGGGGGACCATAGTGGGCGGTCCCCCACCCTTCGTTCATGTCCGGGCAGATTCATGTCCGGGCAGAATCGAGGCGCAGGGTTCAGGTCTGTGAGGCACGAAGGCCGGCGAGATCGCGAGGGGCGTCCATCCGTCGGTCTCACGCTCCCTGAGCCACCGCGGACGCCCCGTGCGACCGTTTCCAACCCCTCACCGAGCAGGAGGCCGCATGACTGACCGGGCGGCAGGCTAGGTTGGGCGCATGCGCCTCTCCCCCGCCCCGCCGCAGGGCCTCGCCGAGCTGACCGACGCATACGAACAGACGGCGCGAGCCGTCGCCGAGCTCGGCCGGGCCTGCCCGCCCGAGCGGATCGGCGACAAGACACCGTGCCCCGGGTGGGACGTCTTCGCCCAGGTGGCGCACGTCGAGTCCGTCGAGTCGCTGTTCTCCGGGGAGCCGATGCCAGACGTCCAGCTCGACGCGGCCGACCGCCCGCACGTGCGCAACGACTTCGGGATGGTCATCGAGCGCCTCATCGAGTCCCGCCGCGGCCTCTCGCTCCCCGAGGTCTGCGACCGGCTGGACAGCATCATCGACAAGCGCGTCGCCCTCTTCCGCTCCGGCGAGATCACTCCCGACACGGAGATGCTCGGCCCGTTCGGCATGATGCCCGCCGAGGGCCTGCTCAGCATCCGCTGCTTCGACATCTGGTCCCACGAGCAGGACCTTCGCGAGACCCTAGGCATCCCAGGCAATCTCGACTCACCTGCGGCGGCAGAGACCATGCGGCGGATGTATGCGGCGCTCGGCCACATCACCGTCGCCGCCCGGGTGCCGGTGGGCCAGGCGGTCGCGGTGGAGCTGACCGGTCCGATCACCGGCTGGGGCGCGGTGCGGGTCGTCGAGAAGGACGGCAAGCTGCGCGGGGTGCCGGTGGAGATCGACGAGGAAGAGGCGCTCGCCGTGCTGCGACTCGACACGCGCTCAGCAGGGCGTCTCATCGCCGGACGCCAGCCGGTCGGTCGCGATGGCGGTTTCCCCTGGTCCTCGACGGGTGACCCGCAGACCGTCTCGGTGCTCGTGCGGAAGTTCGGCGTCACGCCCTGAGCACGTTGAGTGCGTCAGCGCGGGCCGACGCAGTGTGAGTAGGTCAGCGCGGGTCGACGTCGGTGCGGTCGACACGCGAGCCGGTGGCGGGGTCCACGGTGCTCTCGCGCACCGTGCTGTAGCCGGCGCGGCGGCCGCGCATCGCGAAGGACAGGATGATCGCGAGCAGACCCGCGATGATGAGGATCCACCCCATCGCGTCGATGCTGAGGACGCCGGCAATGTTGCCGTCGCCGGTGTAGCTTTCGTCTAAGCGCGCGGCGCTGGGCCTCAACCGGGCCGTAGTCATCAGTTCGGAGCGCTACAGCGCTCCGACCAGGGGAGAAACGAACCAAACACGGGGTTAGAGGCGGCGGTCGGCGAGCACCGGGAAGGCCTCGCGGGCCTTCTGCACGGCGTCGAGGTCGATCACCACATCGAGGATCTCCTCGTCCTCACCCGCCTCGGCGAGCACCTCCCCCATCGGCGAGACCACCTGGGAGTGGCCGCCCATCCGGGTGCCGGCGTGCGTCCCGGCCGTGTTGCAGGCGATGACGAAGCACTGGTTCTCGATGGCACGAGCGCGACCCAGGAGGGTCCAGGCGCTCACCCTCGGCATCGGCCAGGCGGCGGGGACGATGAAGACCTCGGCGCCCTCGTCGAGCTGGCGTCGGTAGAGCTCGGGGAAGCGCAGGTCGTAGCAGGTGGACAGACCCGCCCACCGCCGACCGGGGAGCAGCACGCCCACCATCTCCTCGCCGGCCTCCATGAGCTTCGGCTCCCCGCTGCCGAAGCCGAAGCGGTGGATCTTGCGGTAGCTGGCGATCCGCAGCCCGTCAGGACTGAAGAAGAGGGAGGTGTTCGACAGCGACTTCCCCTCGGGGCCCGGCTCCGCCAGCAGTTCGACGATCGAGCCCGCGTGCAGCCAGATCCCGCACTCGCGCGCCAGCGCACTCATGGCCTGCGACGTCGGCCCGTCGAGGGGTTCAGCGCGCTCCTGCCAGGACTGGTGCCCGAAGCCGGTCGGCGCCCACAGCTCGGGCAGCACGACGAGACGGGGCGGGTCCTCGGGCCCGGGAGCACCGCATACGGACCGGATGAGGTCCGTGACGCGGGAGGTGCGGTCGGCGACCGGCTCGTCGTCGCCGTAGCCGAGCTGGACCAGGGTCACGCGCAGAGGGGTGGCCATACCTCAGCGTCCCATGCGCTCGGTCTCGTGCCGCCGCTCGGCGAGCCACTCGTTGTAGGCGGCGAGCTCGGCGTCCCCGTCGCGTCGCGCCTGCCGGTCCTTGCGCCTGGTCTCGAGCCGGTCGGCCCTGACCCAGTTGCGGGCGACGAGGAGGGCGAGGATCAGGGTAGGCAGCTCGCCGACACCCCACGCGATCTCGCCCGCCCGGAACTGGTCCTTCCACGGACTCTCGAGCCACGGCAGGTTGAGCTGGCCGAAGAAGTCCGGCGCGAGCAGGTACTCGGTCCCGGTGAGGATGACCCCGAAGAACGCGTGGAAGCTGATGGTGACGAAGAGAATCACGAGCAGCATCAACGGATTCCACTTGCGCGGACCCGGGTCGATGCCGATGAGCACCCACGTGAAGAGGTACCCGGTGAGGATGAAGTGGGCCATCATGAGCAGGTGCCCGGTATGCGTCGTGAGGGCGAGCTCGAAGGTCGGCGAGTAGTAGAACATCGCCATCGACGCGAAGAAGAACGCGGCCGCGAAAACGGGGTTCGTGAGCACCTGGTTCACCCGTGAGTGGGTGATCTGGAGGATGAGCTCGCGCGGACCCCAGGTCTTGTCCGCACGCGCCTTCAGCGCCCGCAGAGCCAGGGTGATCGGGGCGCCGGGCACCAGGAGCAGCGGCACGAACATCGCCACCACCATGTGCATGATCATGTGCGTCGAGAACAGGACCCGACCCCAGATCCCCAGCGCCCCGCACGTGGCGTAGACGAAGACGAGCCAGCCCGCGATCCAGCACACGGTGCGCCCGAGGGGCCAGCTGTCCCCGCGCTGTCGCAGCCGCCGCACGCCCGCGAGATAGAGCCCGATGGCAAGAACGGCGATGGTGAGGAAGAGCCAGTCGATCCGCCACGAGAGCACGTAGTCGGCCGCCGAGATGGGGCCGGGGTCGGGGTATCCGCTGAGGACGGTGACCAGGTCGGTCTCCGGCACCAGGACCAGTTGCGGGGGCGCGGTCCGACTGAGTGCGACAGCGAGTCCCATCGCGATCACCATGAGGAGGACCTCGATCGCAGCCAGACGGGCGAACGTCGCGCGCGAGGTCGGCGACGTGCGCAAGGCCGCGACGATGGACCGGCGCTGCTGCCAGCCCAGGACGCCGAGGCCGACGAGGATAGCCACCTTGAGCAGGAGCAGCACGCCGTATGCGCTGGCCAGGTTGGCGATCGAGCCCACCCGCAGCCAGCCGGACTGGATACCGGAGAGGGCGACCGCCGCATACGACCAGAGCGCGAGAACCGAGTAGCGCTCGACCGTGACGGCGAGATCCTGCCCCTCTCCGGGGGTGAGCAGAAGGCGCCGCATGATGACGAGCGCCGCGAGCCCACCGACCCAGACCGCGATGCCCAGCAGGTGGAAGCCCATGGCGTTGACGGCGGTCTCGTGCCCGACGGCATTCGCCGCGTGCCCGGTGAGCGCGTTGACGACGATGCCCGCGAGCCCGATGAAGGTGAGCCAGGCCATCGTCGAACGCGCCCGGGCGAACGAGGCGACGACCGCGACGAAGAGCCCGACGAGGCTGGAGATCGCCATCACCCGGGTGTAGTCGAGCTGGAAGACGAAGGTCACGAACTGGGAGAGGACGGAGGCCGAGGTCGGAGGGGCCCCGACGAGGTCGGAGAAGGTGAGGAGCACCGTCAGCCCGCCGGCGACTGCCCAGATGCCGGCGCCGCGTGCGGCGTACCGCATCGCCGTGGCCCGCCGATCGGTCGACCCGCGCTCGGGCATGAGGAAGGCGGCCAGGCCGGTGAGGCCGACCGTCGTCGCGGCCGCGACCTGCCACGTGAGGGAGAGCACGGGCAGGCCCCAGCGGACGATCGGTCCAGGGTCGCCGATCCGGGGCGGGTCGGTCGCGCCGGTGACGAGCAGGCCGATGACGAGGGTGAGCAGCCCCAGCCCGAGCGCGCCGCCGAGGACCGGTCCCGGTGCGGGTCGGGACGACGTGGGCGCGGGGGTGCTGCTCATGGGTCCAAGGGTAAGCCGACCGCTTCGGCGCGGTGCCGCAGGTCAGGTTCGGACGGCCGCTCGCTCGGCGCGACTGAGGGCGCGGTACCGGAGAACGGCCAGGCTGACTGCGAGAAGTCCGGCACCGACGGGGACCGCGTAGGCAGCGTGTGCCCCGAGGTGGTCGACGGCCACGCCGCCGAGCGCGGCGCCCATCGAGATCCCGATGAGGATGCCGGTGACGGCGACCGCGAGCGCCTCCGTGAGCATGGGCCTGGGCACGAGGTGCTGGGCCAGTGACATCGAGGTGATGAGCATCGGTGCGGTGGCTGCTCCGGCGACGAGCATGACGAAGGTGAGGCCCCACAGGTCCCACAGCGTTCCGACGACCAGGGCAGGCGCCTCGAGGACGAACATCCCGAGGGCGGCGAAGAGGAGGCGCCTGGTCTGCGAGACGCGGAACCGCAGGGTGCCGAAGATGATCGCCGAGGTGGCCGAGCCGAGCGCGAACGCGGCGAGGATGATCGAGGACATCCGAGGGACGCCGGCCTCCTCGGCGACGGCCACGGCAATGACCTCATTCGCCCCGAAGATGATGCCGCTCATGACGAGGATGACGGCGATCGGCAGAATGCCCGGGTGCGCGATGGCCAGACCCCCCGGGCGGTGGGTGTGCGGCGTGACCGGCGGCTCGTGGGTCCGGGCCAGCAGGAAGATGAGCATGCCGAGCCCGAAGATCAGGGCTGCGCCGAGGACGCCGGCCTCGGGGAACCAGGTCGTGGCCAGCAGGACCGCGAGCACCGGTCCGAGGACGAAGGAGAGCTCCTCCATCACCTGCTCGAAGGACAGCGCGGAGTGCAGCCGATCGGGCTCGTCCTGGAGGATGTGCACCCACCGGGCCCGCGACATCGGCCCGAGCTCAGGGGTGATCGAGGACACCCCGTAGGCGACGAAGATCATCCACATGGGCGCCATGGACGCCGACAGCCACACCGTCGCGAGGCAGGCCCCCACGGACAGGAGGACGAACGGCAGACCCGCGCGCCGCTGACCGTACTTGTCGGCGAGGCGGCCGATGAACGGACCGGCGACGGCCAGGACGATGATGCCGATCGCGGACACGGCTCCGGCGAGCGTGTAGGAGCCACGGCGCTGGCTGAGCATGACGATGACGGCCACCCCGAACATCGCGCCGCCGACACGGGCGAGCACTCCGCCGATGATGAAGGGCCAGACCTTGGGGACGCTGAGGATCGGACGGTAGGCGGAGAACATGGCGAGGCAAGTATGTGGTGCCGGGCTCGTGCGGCGCCAACTTGGCTGATCAGTCGCCGTCGAGCAGCGTCTGGAGCCGCCGAACCGCAGAGATGGCTACGCGCGTCGCGGGTCTCGACCAGCCGTCTTTCCGGCGCTCAGTCGACGTCGAGCAGCGCCTGCAGCCGCCGCCGCAGCCGCTGGGCCGCCTCCACGGCGGAGCGCTCCGCCTTCGTCGCGGCGACCTGGCTGCGCCGTGCCTCGTCCTGTGCCTTCTCGGCCGCCTCGAGACGCTTGTGCAGGTCCTTCACCCGTCGCCGCGCCTCCGTGAGCTCGGCACCGAGGTCGGCCGTCCGGCGAGCTGCCTCCACGGCAGCCTGGCGCGCTGACTCGGCCTCGCCCTCGGCCTGCGCGAGGACCTGCTCGGCCTCCTCGAGCTCCTGCCGGGTCTTCGCGATCGCCTTCTCGTCGCGACGCTTCTCCGGCGCCTTGCGCGCAGGTGCTGCGGTCGCCGATGTAGCCCCGGCGCCAGAGCCTGAGTCCTCGGCGACCGCCCCGGGCACCGCGACGACGGCTGCGATGTCGACCGGATCCAGGCCGGTCGAGCTGAAGGTGTCGACGATCAGTCCGGTCGCGAGCGCGCTCCCGGCCTGGGGATCGACCATGGCGGAGCGGAGGGTCTCCTCGACGGCGGTGACCACCTGGGCGGAGACCTTGCGGCCCTCTTCGCGGCCGATGTCGGCGGCCTGCTCGGCGACGGCCCTGGTCAGCCGACGCCGTTGCTCGCCGAGGGCGCGCAGGGCATCGGCGCCGAGCGTGCCCTGCGCGGCCCGCAGCTTCGCCCCGAGATCGAAGAGCTGCTCCACCTGGGCGCGGTTCCGGCGCACGAGCTGATTGACGAGCCAGGCGCCGACGGTGGGCTTGCGCAACCGTCGGAGCTGGGCGGCGAGCCCGTCGTCACCCTCGTCCTTGGCCTGCTTCGCCCTCGCGTTGCGAGCCGCGGTGAACTCCTCGGGGGCAAGGGAGTACAGCTCGGCAGCGACCTCTTCGAGTCCCACTGGCAGCCGAGTCCGTCAGCGCGAGGCGCCGAACCCGAGCAGCGCGGCCAGTCCGAGCGCGCTGCGGGGTTCGTAGGCCGTGCGCCAGAGCCCGCCGTGGACGGCGGCGTCCGCCTCGTCGAGCCACGGGTGTCCCAGGCTGGGGCGCGGACCAGTCATGATGTCGCGCACGAGGAGCGCCGCCATGAGCGTATTCGACGTGCCCGGTTCGAAGACCTCGATCCCGAAGCGGTGGGCGCCGGCGTACGCCGCGGCCAGCGCGCGGTTCTTGATGACCGAGCGGGTGCGGGTCGGAGGGGCGATGTGGAACGAGACGTTCACGCCGCCGTCGCGGGCGACGGCCGCGCGCCAGCGCTGGATCCGCTTGGCGAGCAAGTAGTTCGGGCCCTGCTGAGTGACCACCGAGTCGTTGATCCCAGGGTCCTCGCCCGGGGCGTAGTTGCGCGTCAGAAGGCGGCCACCGGAGAGCGCACGCAGCGGTCCGCGGAGCACCTTGCTGACGCGCCGGTCGCCGTACGCCGCGACGGAGGCCTCGACCGCTTCCCTCGGCACCGCGAAGACATCGGTCGGGGTGGCGAGGAAGCTCATGCCGACCTCACCCGGCGCACGCAGCGTCCGCACGTGCTCGGTGAGGGCGTCGACCGCACTGGAGACCCGCACGTTGATCGCGCCGTCCGCATAGACGTAGTTGCCGAGCACGATCCGGCCGTCGAGGTCTCCGATCCAGGTTGCCACGGTCGAGAGGTCGTGGATGAGGTCACCCCCGGCACGCCGCTCGAGGGACTCCTCGCCCACCCGTACCGGAAGAAGCAGCCGTCCCGCCGAGCGGTGCGCGTCACTGAGGAGGTGCTGCCACAGTCCGGGGCGGGGCAGGTCGACAGCCGCGACCGACGCACCCCACCTGAGGAGACTGCGCAGCGGACCCATCTCGGCTGCGGCGCCGAGGACGACGACGGTGGTCCCGGGCAGTGACAACCACTCCGGGTGGTCGATGACGTCCTGGATCGCCTCGGCGAGCGAGGGCTCGGCCACCCCGTTCGAGATCCACTCGTCGACGCGGCGCCGCAGGGCATCGCCACTCAGTCGATCCCCCTGGTACGGCACCGAGAGCTCGGTCTCGGGATCGGCGGTGCCGCGCACCTCCTCGGTCCGCACCGGAGCGGGCGGGACTCCGAAGGCCGCTGCGAGCGGAGCGTCGGCGGCATCCGGGTCACCCCACTGCATCCGCGAGTGCAGGGAGGTCAGTCCGTTCCGGGCGATGGAGAGGGCGGCGTCGGCACTCGGCAGCCCGGCCTCGACGAGCCGCCGGAAGTGGATGAGATAGCCCACCCGCCAGCTGGTCTCGCGATCGGCCGCCGCCGCACCTATCGGGTCGACCGAGCGCAGGGCATCCGCGACGATCCCGCGTCCGGTGGCCGTTGTCGAGCGCTTGCCGTCGACGAGCGGGAAGACGACACCGGTGGACTCGCTCATGCTCCTCAGCCTCTCAGAGTTGACCAGGACTGCGCAGGATCAGACGAACACAGGATCAGACGGGCACAGGACTACGCGGACTGGCAGTGACGGCTCGGGAGGAAGACGGACCCGGGATGAAGAGGAACACGCGGTCAGAACAGCATCGCCCGAGCCGGGTCCTCGAGGATCGACGCGACGTCGGCGAGGAAGCGGCTGCCGAGCTCTCCGTCGATGTGGCGGTGGTCGAAGGAGAGGGCGAGCTGGGCCACGGACCGCGGCACGATCTCCTCGACGACACCGCCGGGTCCCTCGGTCTCGACGACCCACGGCATCCTCCGCACGGCACCGAAGGCCATGATCGCGGACTCACCCGGGTTGATGATCGGGGTCCCGAGATCGACGCCGAAGACACCGACGTTGGTGATCGTGATCGTGCCTCCGCTCATGTCGGCGGGGCTGGTGCGGCCCTCCCGCGCGGTGGCGGTGAGCTCACCGATCTTCGCCGCGAGCTCCTGCATGGACATGCTGTCGGCGTCCTTGATGTTCGGCACGACGAGTCCGCGCGGGGTGGCCGCCGCGATGCCGAGGTTCACGTAGTGCTTGACGACGATCTCCTGCGCGTCCTCGTCCCACGTCGAGTTGATGAGCGGGTACCGCTTGATCGCCAGGCACATCGCCTTCGCAAGGACGAGGAGAGGCGTGACCTTCACGTCGCGGAGCGCGCGGTCCTTCTTCAGGCCGGCGACGAACTCCATCGTCCGCGTGACGTCGACGGTGATCCACTCGGTGACGTGCGGGGCGCTGAAGGCCGAGCCGGTCATCGCCTGCGCCATCATCTTGCGCACGCCCTTGATCGGCTCGCGGGTCTCGCGCTCACCGGTCGCGGCCGGCGCACCGGTCCCTGCCGCCGCAGCGGAGGGGGTATGCGTCGCGCCGGCCTCCGCATACGCCTCGACGTCGGCGCGGGTCACCACGCCACCCTCGCCCGTCCCGGGGACCGAGGCGAGGTCGATGCCGAGTTCCTTCGCGAGCTTGCGGACCGGCGGCTTGGCCAGCGGACGATCTGCCCTGGGGGTAGAAACGGCAGCGGACGGCGGAGCGGCGGCAGGAATAGCGGTCGGTGCCGCGGCCGGAGCCGGAGCTGCGCCCCCGGCCGGGCCGGAGCCATCCTTGCGTGGTCGGCGCTTGGCCTCGGTCTGCTTCACGCCGTAGCCGACGAGGACGGCGGTGCGACCTGTCGAGGTGGTGCCGCCGATCTTTCCTTCCTCGATACCCCCCTGCGAATCCGCGCCCGGCTGGGCAGCGCCGGAGGAGTCGGTGACCTTCGGAGCGGGGCTGCCCTCCAACCCCGGCTCGACGGCCCCCTCGGCGGGAGCGTCCTGGACGGTCGTCGGCGCACCTTCGCCACCGGCATCGCCGCCGGTGTCGACCGCGATGATCGGCACCCCGACCTCGACGGTGTCGCCCTCCTGGACCAGCAGGGCCGTCACCGTGCCCGCGAACGGGACCGGCAGCTCGACGAGCGACTTCGCCGTCTCGATCTCGACGACGATGTCGTTGACCTTGACGGTGTCGCCGACCTTGACCTTCCACGTGACGATCTCAGCCTCGGTCAGACCCTCACCGGGGTCGGGAAGGCGGAACTCCTTGATTGCCACTGGTGTGCTCTCGATTCTGTGCTGGTCTGGGTCGGGGGAAGTGACCCCAAGGGGTCGGTCAGGAGAGGGAGTCCGGTCAGTAGGACAGGGACTTGTCGACGGTGTCGAGGACGCGGTCCAGGTCCGGCAGGAAGTCCTCCTCGAGCCGGCTCGGCGGATAGGGGACGTTGTAGCCGCCGACGCGCATGATCGGCGCCTCGAGGTGGTAGAAGCAGCTCTCCGTGAGCCGTGCGGCGATCTCGCCACCGAGTCCGCCGAAGGTCGGGGCCTCGTGGACGATGACGACGCGTCCGGTCCGCTGGGTCGACCCGATGAGGGCCGGCAGGTCGAGGGGCGAGAGGCTGCGCAGGTCGATGACCTCGAGGCTGCGGCCCTCCTCCTCGGCGACCTGGGCCGCCTGCAGGCAGGTCTTGACCATCGGCCCGTAGGCGAGCAGCGTCAGGTCGCTGCCCTCCTTGACGATCCGGGACTCGTAGAGGCCGCGCTGTGGCGCGGAGGTGTCGACCTCGCCCTTGTCCCAGTAGCGGCGCTTGGGCTCGTAGAAGATGACCGGGTCGTCGGTCTCGATGGCCTGCTGGATCATCCAGTAGGCGTCCTCGGCGTTGGCGCAGCAGACGACGCGGAGGCCGGCCGTGTGGGTGAAGTAGGCCTCGTTGGACTCACTGTGGTGCTCGACCGCGCCGATGCCGCCGCCCACGGGGATGCGGATGACGAGCGGGAGGGTGACGGCGCCGAGCGAGCGGGCACGCATCTTCGCGACCTGGCTGACGATGTGGTCGAAGGCCGGGTAGACGAAGCCGTCGAACTGGATCTCGATGACCGGCCGGTAGCCGCGCAGCGCCATGCCGATCGCCGTGCCGACGATGCCGGCCTCGGCGAGCGGGGTGTCGATCACCCGGTCCTCACCGAAGTCCTTCTGCAGGCCCTCGGTGACGCGGAAGACGCCGCCGAGCTTGCCGATGTCCTCACCCATGAGAAGGACCTTGGGGTCCTTCTCCATGGCGGCGCGCAGGCCCGAGTTGATCCCGCGGGCGATCGTCATCGTCTGCCGCGCTGTCGAACTCGTGGTGGCAGTCATGTCAGTGGCTCCCCTCGAAGCTCGCGAGGTAGGTGCGCAGCTGCTCACGCTCGGCCTCGATGAGCGGATGCTCCTCGACGTAGACGTGGTCGAACATCGCCGTCGGTTCGGGGTCCTCCATCGCCAGGCAGCGCTTGCGCACCGAGGCCGCGAGTTCGTCGGCCTCGGCCTCGACCTGGTCGAAGAAGGTCCTGTTGGCGATGCCCTCCCGGACGAGCCAGGCCTTGAAGCGCTCGATCGGGTCCCGGTGCTTCCAGACCTCGACCTCCGCGGAGACGCGGTACTTCGTCGGGTCGTCGGACGTCGTGTGCGCCCCCATCCGGTAGGTGAAGGCCTCGATGAACGTCGGCCCCTGCCCGGATCGGGCGTGGTCGAGCGCGGTCTTGGACACCGCATACACAGCGAGGATGTCGTTGCCGTCGACGCGCACCCCGGGGAAGCCGAAGCCGCTCGAGCGCTGGTAGAGCGGGCTCGGGATCTGCTTCTCGTTCGGGACCGAGATCGCCCACTGGTTGTTCTGGCAGAAGAAGACGACAGGCGCGTGGTTGACCCCGGCGAAGACGAGGGCCTCGTTGACGTCGCCCTGGGAGGTCGCGCCGTCCCCGAAGAAGGAGATGACGGCGGCATCGCGGTCGGGGTCGTCGGTGCCGACGTCGCCGTCGCGCTGGATGGCCATCGCGTAGCCGGTCGCGTGCAGCGCCTGGGCGCCGATGACGATCGTGTAGAGGTGGAAGTTCTTCTCGTGCGGGTCCCAGCCACCGTGGTTGACGCCACGGAAGAGGCCGAGCAGGTTCATCGGGTCCACCCCGCGGCACCAGGCGACGCCGTGCTCGCGGTAGCTCGGGAAGGCGTAGTCCTGCGGGCGCAGCGCGCGGCCGGCACCGACCTGCGCGGCCTCCTGGCCGAGGAGCGAGGCCCAGATGCCGAGCTCGCCCTGGCGCTGCAGCGCGGTGGCCTCGGTGTCGACGCGGCGGATGAGGACGAGGTCGCGGTAGAAGCCGCGCAGCTCGTCGTCGGTGAGCGCCCCGATGATGGGGTCGTAGGTCGCGTTGGGCACGCGCTGGCCCTCGGGGGTGAGGAGCTGGACCATGTCCGCGCCGCCGTCTCCCACCGCCGGGCTGGCGTTGATCGCCGCGAGCGGGTCGGTGGCACGGGGCGGACGCGCGGCCGCTCCTGCGTTGTTCTGCGGTGCGTCGAAGTCGACAGGGGTGTCGCTCACGGCACTCCTTCCCCGCTGAGGCAACGTCGGCCAGCGGTCCGTGGCACCCGCGAATCCGGAGGTGGTGGACGCGCGTGCGAGTGGTCATGTGATCACGGCGGGGGTGAGACCGCGGTCACATGGGGTCTGACCTAACGTACCTAAAACACCTGAAAATCTCATCATCCGGACACGGCTGTCCACCGACCAGCAGCATCCAGAGCGCGCCGGGACCCTCGGGCACGGCATTGCGGTCCGCGCCGGAGCGGCGTCTTCAGGTGGGCGGGTATCAGCCCTCGCGGCGCCAGCGCTCGCAGATCTCGAGGAGCCGGTCGTTGGCCTCCGGCTCGGCGATCGTCACGCGGACCCCGTCGTCGCCGTAGCGGCGCACCATGAGCCCGGACTCCTCGCACGTGAGCGCGAAGTCGGCCGAGCGGTCGCCGAGGTCGAACCAGACGAAGTTGGCCTCGCTGTCGGAGAGCTCCCAGCCCTGGTCGCGCAGACCGTCGGCGACCCGGCTGCGCTCCTTGACGAGGTGGACGACCCGCTCCTGGAGCTCGTCGCGGACGCGCAGCGACTCCACCGCGGCCACCTGAGCCAGGGAGTTCACGCCGAACGGGACGGCCGTCTTGCGCAAGGCGGCGGCGACGGCCGAGTGGGCCACCGCATACCCGACGCGCAGTCCGGCCAGACCGTAGGCCTTGCTGAAGGTGCGCAGCAGCATGACGTTGGGGTGCTCGCGCCAGATCGTCAGACCGTCCGGCGCGTCGGGGTCCTGGACGAACTCGAGGTAGGCCTCGTCGATGACGACGAGGACGTCCTGCGGCACCCGCGTGAGGAAGGCCCGCAGCTCGTCGTCGTGGACGACGGTGCCGGTGGGGTTGTTCGGCGTGCAGACGAGGACGACCCGGGTGTGCTCGGTGATCGCGTCGGCCATCGCGTCCAGGCGGTGCCGCTGCTGCTCGTCCAGCGCCACGGTGACCGGGACGGCCCCGGCGATCGTCGTGACGATGGGGTAGGCCTCGAAGGAGCGCCACGCGAAGACGACCTCGTCGCCTGCGTCGCAGCAGGCCTGGATGACCTGGCCCAGCACACCCACCGAACCTGTGCCCGTCGCGATGCACTCCACCGGGACGTCGAGGTGGTCGGCGATCGCCTGGCTCAGCTCGCTGACGGCCATGTCGGGGTAGCGGTTGATGGTCTCTGCGGCCTCACGGATCACCGCGAGGACGGACGGGAGCGGCTGGTACGGGTTCTCGTTCGAGGAGCACTTGTAGGCCGTCTGACCCTCGGGCGCCGCTGCCGGCTTGCCCGGGACGTAGGCCGGAAGGCGCGAGAGGACCTCACGGATCCTCGGGCCGGGAAGGGCGTCGGTCGTCGTCGGCTCGCTCATAGGAGCCACTGTAGGGTCCGCAGCCTTCGGCGCGTGGTGGACAGTGTGGTGGACAGTGCGGTGGACAGTGCGTGGGGGGACGTGATGGACAAGAGCGTGGCGAACGGGTGCACGGTCGGCCTGGTCTGCCACCATGGGGGGATGATGGGATTCCTACTCAAGACGGTCGTCAACGGCATCGCGCTGTGGGTCGCCGCCGCGCTGATCGACGGCATCACGCTCGCTGAGGACGACACCAGCACCACCAACCGGGTGCTGACGATCCTGCTCGTAGCGCTCGTCTTCGGTCTCATCAACGCCGTCGTCAAGCCGATCGCGAGCTTCCTCGCCTTCCCCGCGATCATCCTCACCCTCGGGTTGTTCACCCTCATCATCAACGCCGCGATGCTGTCGCTCACCTCGTGGGTCAGTGGCCCACTGGGCCTCTCCTTCCACGTCGACAGCTTCTTCTGGGACGCCGTCCTGGGTGGCATCGTGATCTCGCTGGTCTCGATGGTCCTCAACGTCGTCGTGCCGGACGGCAAGTAGTCGCGACCCGGTCGAGGCCCGCGCCAGCAAGCGCCCGCGCGCCTCAGGCCGGCACGTGCCGCCGTGACGCGACGACCCGGAAGCGGGGCGCCACGAACGCAGCGTCCGTATAGGCCGCGTTGGCGGCCGGATTCGCCCCGGTGCCGTGGAAGTCGGAGAACGCTGCCGTCTGGTTGACGAAGATCTGACCGGTGAGGTTCTCCGAGAGGGCGACCCCCGCATCGAGCGCCGCCTCCCGCGCCGCCGCCAGCACCTCCTCCGAGGTCGAGTAGACCGAGGCCGTCATGGCGCCGTGCTCGCGGACCGTGTCGACGAACTGGGCGAGCGACTGCTCGGTCGAGTCGGTGACGATGAGCAGCGCCACCGGACCGAAGAGCTCCCGCGTGTAGACGTCCTCGCGGGAGACATCGAGCCGCACCACGGCCGGGGTGCGCACCACCGCGTCCGGGTATGCGGGGTGGGCGACGTCCCGCGGGCTCACCACGATCTCCCCGCCGGCCTCGGCAGCCAGCTCGCCGAGGCGGGCGGAGTTCCCTCGGACGACGTCGTTGACCGTTGCTCCGAGCACCTCGACAGCACGGGCATCGTCGCCGGTGAGACGGCCGATGGCCGACGCCAGGCGCTCGGCGAACTCCTCGACCGACACCCGACCCTCCGGGGTCGCGATGCCGCCCCGGGGGATGTAGAGGTTCTGCGGGGTCGTGCACATCTGGCCGGAGTAGAGCGTCAGCGAGAACGCGAGGTTGCCGACCACTGCGCCGAGGTCGTCGGCCGAGTCGAGAACAACCGTGTTGACGCCGGCCTTCTCGGTGAAGACGGCCTTGCCCGCGGCGGCGGCCTCCCGCTCGAGCCAGCTCCCGAATCCCGGGCCACCGGTGTAGTCGATGATCGCGACCTCCGGACGCAGCGCGAGGTCGGCCGCAAGCCTCTCCCCGTCACCCTCGGCCGCCAGCTGGACGAGCGCGGGGCTGAAGCCCGCCTCCGCGAGGACCTCCTGGCAGACCTCGACCGTGATCGCCAGTGGGAGGACAGCACGCGGGTGCGGCTTGACGATGACGGCATTGCCGGTGACGAGGGACGCGAACAGCCCGGGGTAGGCGTTCCACGTCGGGAAGGTGTTGCAGCCGATGAGCAACGCGACCCCGCGCGGCACGCAGACGTAGTCCTTGACCATCACGACCGCTGCATCCCGGCCGGGCTTCTCCCAGCGCGCCGACGAGGGGATGCGCTCCTGCTCGACGAGGCCCGCGACAACCGCCTCGAGGGCCCGGTCCTGGGCCTGCGGCCCGCCCGCCTGGAACGCCATGACGAAGGGCTGGCCGCTCGTGTGCATCACGGCGTGCCCCAGCTCGAACGAGCGGGCGTTGAGCCGCTCGATGATCTCCACGCAGGCCACCGCCCGGGTGCGGGGACCGGCGTCCCGCCACGACCGCATACCCTCCCTGGCGGCAGCCAGCGCGGCTCCGATGTCCAGTCGGGGATAGCTCACGCCGAGCCGGGGACCATAGGGCGAGACCTCGTCGCCGACGCTCTCCCCGGTGGTCGGCTGGCTCAGGTCGAAGGACCGGTCCAGCCGCTGCTCGTATGCGGTGCGCCCCGCCTCGGCTGCCCCCTCCCCCTGGACGCGGGGAGACGGGGAGTCGGGGTACCGGGAGAAGTACGACCGGGCCGCCAGGGCTTCCGCAGCCTCTCTCAGGACGTCCTCGTGCGTCGCCCGCCAGCCTTCCACGGCCTCATGGCTGGCCCCACTGCGGGAGTCGTGGGCGGTCTGACCTGGCTGGGACGTCGTCGTCATCTCAGCACTGTAACCAGGGGTCCAGCCTGTGCCCGAGTGGAGCGAATGCTCATCCACGCTCGTTACCATGGCCGAAACCCCCTCCCCTCTAAGGCACACCGAATGAGTTCAACATCACCCCCGACCCGCTCCGGCAGACATGCCGGCGGTTCGGTCTCCCGGTTCGATCCGGCGACCACTGCGCTTCTCGGCGCCGTGCTCGCCGTCGTCGTCTTCGTCGGCATCGGACTGTTCACGCTCCTACGCGGCGACGGCAATGACCCGGCGGGGCAGACCGACGGTGACAACACGACGAGCAACGCCGCTGATCTGCCCGAGTCCTGCGACAGCGTCATCGAGCTGGACGTCGCCGTGCCGCCGGAGCTCGCGCCGATCGTCGAGGCCGCGGGTGAGCCCGTCGCCGCTGACTGCGTCCAGGTCACCCTGCGCGAGCAGCGACCCACCCAGGTGGCCGCAGACATCCAGGAGGGCGAGGCCCCGGACGTCTGGGTGAGCGATGCCGCCGACTGGACGAGCCGCATCACCGAGCACCGCTCCGACCAGGGCACTTTCCGCATCACGTCGCTGACGACCGCGGAGGAGCCGTCGACCCTGGAGACCGCGGCGGGATGGTCCCTGCTCGGCTCCGTGGCGACATCGCCCATCGTGCTGGCCGTCGGCCCCGCACCAGCCGAGGAGAACACCGTCACGCCCGAGACGACCTGGCGCGAGATGTTCACGACGACCCGCCAGATCCGGCTCGCCCAGCCGAGCACCGACGCGGCGAGCCGGCTCGCACTCGACCTCGCTCGTGGTGCGGTCCCTGCCCAGGGGGACGACTACCTCCTTCTGGGTCAGCGGATGATCTTCCTCTCCCGCTTCGCCACCGACACCGATGAGGCATCCTTCGAGGCCGAGGACGTCGGCGCCGGGGACGTCGTCCCCTTCCCGGTCTCCGAGCAGCGGCTCGCGTCCTACATCAAGGAGAACCCGGAGTCGACGCTGCAGCCGGTCATTCCGGCTGACGGCACTGCTGAGTTCACCTACCCGATGTATGTGCAGGCCGAGCTCGAGCGGACCGAGCGGGACGCTGCCCTCGCCCTGTTCCAGGCACTGCGCTCGCCCGAGCTGCTCGACCTGCAGCGCGAGGCCGGCTTCCGCACCCCGGGCGATCCGGGTCCGCAGATCAACGGCGTCGACGCCGTGCCGTACCGCCTCGCCGCCCTGCCGGCCACGGACCGCGCGATCGAGACCACCCGGCTCTGGGACACGCTGCGGATCGACTCCCGCATGCTCACGACGATCGACGTCTCCGGCTCGATGCTCTGGGCTGCCGGCAACACGACGCGCCTGGAGCTGATGCAGGGTGCTCTGCTCAACGCCCTCGGGGTGCTGCCGGACGGCTCGCAGATCGGGTCGTGGGTGTTCTCGACCGACCGTGCGAGCGGTCAGGACTGGGAGCCGACGGTCCCGGTGCGGGCGCTCAACGAGGAGGTGGACGGACAGACCCAGCGAGAGGTGCTGGCCCAGCACGTCAACGAGCTCGAGACCTACATCAGCGGCGACACCGGTCTCTACGACACGGCCCTGGCGGCCTACCTCGACATGCAGAGCAACTACGACCCGGCGCACGTCAACTCGGTCGTCATCGTCACCGATGGCATCAACGACGACCCGGGTGGCGGACTGACGCTCGACCAGCTGCTCGCCCAGCTCGCGGAGAACGCCGACCCGATGCGTCCGGTCCGGATCATCACCATCGGTATCGGCCCGGACACCGACCCCGCGGCGCTCGAGGCGATCGCTCAGGCGACTGGCGGAACGAGCTATGTGGCCGTCGACCCGGGCGACATCGAGCTGGTGTTCTTCCGAGCGCTGCTCGCCCGCGCGGCCTGATCGACGTGGCGGCCCGGGGCGACCAGTGGCTCAGTGCCACTGACGCCTCGAACGTCACGATCGACGCGGCCGACCAGGTCAACGCCTTCCTCCTCGCCGGCGTCCTGGGCGAGGGCGGCTTCGTCGGGCGTGCGGGACTGGATCTCGAGGCGGTGCGCGCAGCCCTGCGAACGCGCCTCGCCGACCCTCGTCGTCAGGGTCTGGCCCGGCTCTCCCAGCGCGTCGCCGGGCAGGGTCGACGGCCTGTCTGGGAACGCTGCGAGCCGGACCTGACGTGGCACGTGCGGCTGAGCGAACCGGTCGAGGGCAGGGCGGGTCTTGCGGCGCTGGCCGCCACGCTCATGACCGTTCCGATGGCCCTCGACCGTCCGGGCTGGGAGCTGCTCGTCGTGCCGGGCGCTGCCGAGCGTGGCGTGGGCATCATCTTCCGGATGCACCATGCCGTCGCTGACGGGGTCCGGGCGGTGTCGCTCGTGCAGGAGCTCTTCGCCGACGAGAGGGGACCGGGCCTGGGAGGATCAGATACCGGTGCCGCTGAACGAGCCGGTGAGCGGACGGCTGCTCGTCCGGCGAGCCCCGGAGGGCGGTCACGGACATCAGAACGGTCGGGGAGCACAGGTCCGTCGTGGCGTTCGGTGGCGTGGAGCCTCGCGGTGTCGCTCTCGTAGAGGTAGACCTCGGGCGCCTGGCCCGAGTCGCCAGACGTCGGGGTGCCACGGTTAACGACGTCCTCCTCGCTGCAGTGAGTGAGGGGGTCGTCGCCGCGCTCCGAGCCGCGGGCGAGCCTGTGCCCGAGGTCGTCCCCGTGAGCGTCCCCCGTCGCCCTTCCGACGCCGGGCGCCTCCGGCAATGCCGTCGGCGTGATGGTCGTCCGGCTGCCGACCGCCGAGCCGGACCCGGACGTGCGACTGAGCCGGATCGCCGAGATCACCCGCTCGGCGAAGGAGGAGGCGCGCAGGCAGGGCACCTTCCAGTTCAGCTCACGGTGGGGGACCCGGGTGTTCGCATGGATGGCCCGCCGCCAGCGCTTCGTCGCCCTCTTCGTGACGAACGTCCGCGGCCCGGATCGCAGGCTCGAGGTCGCCGGGGCACCTCTGCTCAAGGCGTGGCCCGTCGCGCCGATCCAGGGCAACGTCCGGTGCAGCGTCGCAGCCATGTCGTATGCCGGCTGCCTGGGCATCGCCGTGCACGTCGACGCGGATGCGGTGTCCGCCGACGAGGCGGCCCGAGCCCTGGAGATGGAGCTCGCCCGCCTCGTCGACGATTGACGCGCATCACCTGAGCACCTGCGCCAGGAACACTGCGCGTCCTTGTTCTACGTCTCCTGCTCGTTCCTATGGCTACTGCTCAGGGGTCTACTGCTCAGGTGGCTGAGTCTGATCCCGCTGAACCCGGCTGCTCGGACTGCTGCGGCTGCAGGCTGAAGCCGACCCCGTCCGCCGTGGTCACCGCGTCGAGCAGCTGCCCGTCGAGGGCCGGGGCGACCTCCTCGGCGACGTAGACGTGGGCGTCACTGCCGACGACGGACTGGTCACCGGGCTGGGGCTCGGGGACGAGGACGAGCTCGAGCTGGCTCTGGTCGGGGGCCAGCGCCAGTCGCAGGCCGGCCGACTCGGGCATTCCGGGCTCGCTGGTGAGCGCCTTCACGGCTGCCTCGGCGTTCTGGGTGATGGTCAACATGGGAGATCTCCCGTCTTCGGTGCGGTTGCCGGCACAGTGCCGGTCTGACGCCTACGACCACCTCGCGGGGCAAGTGCGCACACGCCTCGGACGTCTTCCACCCTTGGCGATGTTCAGGGATGGGTGCAACCTGAGCAGGTGACCGGCAGCTGATCACCACGAGATCACCCACGATCGCCAGCTGATCAGCCCACCGGACCCCAGATCCCCACCGGACCGGAGACCGAGGTGCGCTGCTCGGGAGACGAGCGGACCGCATACCGTGGAGTCATGCGCGTGCTCGTCTCCGGCGGTGCCGGCTTCGTCGGCTCCCACACCGTCGTCCAGCTCGTCGCCGAGGGGCACCACGTGCTCGTCGTCGACTCGTTCGTCAACGCCAAGCCGAGCGTCGTGGCGCGGATCGAGGCCCTGACCGGGCAGCCGCTCGACGTGCGCGCCTTCGACCTGACCGACCGGGACAGGACCGAGCGGCTCTTCGCCGAGGAGTCCATCGATGCGGTGATCCACTTCGCGGGCTTCAAGGCCGTCGGCGAGAGCGTGGAGCGGCCGGTCGACTACTACGAGAACAATCTCGGCACGACCCTGTCCCTGCTGCGCGCGATGGAGAAGCACGGCGTGACGACGCTGGTCTTCTCGTCCTCGGCGACGGTCTACGGCGCCGACGCGCCGGTGCCGATGCGGGAGGAGCTGCCGACCTCGGCGACCAATCCCTACGGCTGGACGAAGGTCATGCAGGAGCAGATCTTCCGGGATGCCGCGGTGGCGGACCCGGCCCTGCGGATCGCGCTGCTGCGCTACTTCAATCCCGTCGGCGCCCACCCGAGCGGCACGATGGGTGAGGATCCGGCCGGGATACCGAACAACCTCATGCCGTTCATCGCCCAGGTGGCGGTGGGGCGTCGGGAGAAGCTCGGCATCTTCGGCGGCGACTATCCGACCGTCGACGGGACCGGGGTGCGCGACTACATCCACGTCGAGGACCTGGCCGCCGGCCATATCGCCGCGCTGCACCGCCTGACGCAGGCGGATGAGCCGATCTCGGTCTGGAACCTCGGGACCGGGCAGGGCACGTCGGTGCTCCAGCTCCTGCGGGCCTTCGAGCGTGCGTGCGGCCGCGAGCTGCCGTACGAGATCCTCCCGCGGCGCGCCGGCGACATCGCGGAGTCGTATGCGGATCCGACCCGGGCCAACGCCGAGCTGGGTTGGCGGGCGACGCGGACCATCGACGATATGTGCGTCGACACCTGGCGCTGGCAGTCCCAGAACCCGCACGGATATCCCGACGCCTGATCACGACTCTGTCGTCCTGGGCCGAGTCGAAGGCCGCTGGTCCAAGCCGTCCGGGTGGGGCCGCGTTCGTGGGGAGTCTGGAGCGTCGCCGACAGCTGTGATCAACCGAACATCCACCCCGTGACGAACTCATGAAGGGGCGGACTAGAGTAACTACGGTATGTAGTACTACTGGTTGTGGGTTTCGAGGAGTCCGTCCCCATGAGCAACGTCGACCTGGCCCGGTGGCAGTTCGCCATCACGACCGTCTATCACTTCCTGTTCGTACCGATCACCATCGGCCTGTCGGCGATCGTGGCCTGGTACCACACCCGCTACGTACGCCGGAAGAACCCCGACGACATGCGGCTGGCCAAGTTCTTCGGCAAGCTCTTCGTCATCAACTTCGCCCTGGGCCTGGTGACCGGCATCGTCCAGGAGTTCCAGTTCGGGATGAACTGGTCCGACTACAGCCGGTTCGTGGGTGACATCTTCGGTGCCCCGCTGGCCTTCGAGGCGCTGCTCGCCTTCTTCCTCGAGTCGACCTTCCTCGGCCTGTGGATCTTCGGCTGGGGGCGCATCCCGGAGAAGCTCCACGCAGCGACCATGTGGATCGTCCACATCGGCACCGTGCTGTCCGCCTACTTCATCCTCGCGGCGAACTCCTTCATGCAGAACCCGGTCGGCTTCCGGTTCAACGAGGTGACGGGCCGCGCCGAGATGGCCGACTTCATCGCCGTGCTGACGAACAAGGTCCAGCTCGTGACCTTCCCGCACGTGATCTTCTCGTCCTACATGGTCGGTGGAGCGGTCGTCATGGGCGTCGCCATCTACCGGATGCTCAAGGCCGACCCGCCGGCCGACCAGGGCATGTGGCGCCACGCGGCCCGGGCCGGCGCGGTCGTCACCCTCGTCGCCTCCCTCGGGGTCGTCGTCTCCGGTGACATCCAGGGCAAGATCATGACCGAGGTCCAGCCCATGAAGATGGCCGCGGCCGAGGCGCTCTACGAGACCCAGACCCGCGCACCCTTCTCCGTCCTGTCCATCGGCACCCTCGACGGCTCCGAGGCGACCGAGATCATCTCGATCCCGGGTCTGCTCTCCTGGCTCGGCACCGGCGACTGGGACGCGGAGATCCAGGGCATCAACGACCTGCGCCGGGTCTACGCCGAGGAGTACGGCGGTGACCCCGACTCGATCGTCTTCGACACGACCTACACCCCGTTCATCCCGCTGACCTACTGGTCCTTCCGCTTCATGATGGGCCTGGGCTTCGTCGCGATGGCCGCGTCGGCCGCCGTTCTCTGGGCCACACGCTCGGGCCGCTTCCTCTCCGACCGCAAGTGGATGTGGGTCGCGATCCTCACCCCGCTGGCGCCGCTCTTCGCGAACAGCTTCGGCTGGATCTTCACCGAGGTGGGCCGTCAGCCCTGGATCGTCCACGAGCTGATGACCGTCCAGAGCGGTGTCTCCCCGTCGGTGAGCGCGGCCGAGGTCCTGATCTCGATGATCGTCTACACCCTCGTCTACGCGATCCTCGCGGTCGTCGAGGTCAAGCTCTTCATCACCTACACCCGCAAGGGCGCCGAGCCCTACGAGGACGACGAGACGTCGGCCAGCGACGACGACACGCTGGCCTTCGCGTACTGAGCGGCCCCGGGAAAGACAAGGAGTCACGATGGATCTCGCAACCTTCTGGTTCATCCTCATCGGGGTGCTGTGGATCGGCTTCCTCGCCCTTGAGGGCTTCGACTTCGGCGTGGGTATGCTCCTGCCGGTCCTCGGTAAGGAAGGCGGCCTGAGCGGAGACCCCGCCGTCACCCCGGCCGAGGCCGAGAAGCGCCGTCGGGTTCTGCTCACGACGATCGGCCCGCACTGGGACGGCAACGAGGTGTGGCTGCTCACGGCAGGTGGCGCGACGTTCGCCGCGTTCCCGCACTGGTACGCAACGATGTTCAGCGCGTTCTACCTGCCGCTGCTCATCCTGCTCGTCGCGCTCATCGTCCGGAACATGGGCTTCGAGTACCGCCACAAGAGGGACAACGACACGTGGCGCCGCAACTGGGACCTCTCCATCATCGCCGGGTCCTTCGTCGCGCCGCTCCTCGTCGGCGTCGCCCTGACGAACGTCGTGCGCGGCCTGCCCCTCGAGCTGCCGGCCGGCGCCCCGGCCGGTGCGTCGGAGTTCACGGGCACGCTGTTCACGCTGCTCAACCCGATGTCGCTGCTCGGCGGTCTCGTCATCGTCGGCCTGTCCCTCACCCACGGCGCCTTCTTCACGGCGCTGAAGACCGACGGCTCGATCCGTGCGGAGGCGCGTGAGGTCGGCACCAAGGTCGGCGTCGTCACTGCTCTTCTCGCCGTCATCCTGCTGCTCTGGCTCGGCGTCACCCAGGGCACGGTGTGGTCGTGGATCACGACGGCCCTCGCCGCGGTCAGCCTGCTCGCCGGGATCTGGTTCAACACCCAGGGGTCCGAGGGGAAGGCCTTCGCCGCCACCATGGTGACGACGGCGATGGCTGTGGCCACCTACTTCCTCGTCCTCTTCCCGAACGTCATGCCCAGCACGACGAACCCCGACTGGTCGCTGACGATCGAGAACGCCGCGAGCTCGCCGCTCACGCTGAAGATCATGACGGGCGCTGCCCTCGTCTTCACGCCCATCGTCCTCGCCTACACCGCCTGGACGTACTGGATCTTCCGCAAGCGCCTCACCACGGCCCACATCCCGGCTCCGGTGAAGGTCCCCTGAGCCCAGGTGCGATGAAGCCCTTCGACCTTGCGATGCTGCGACTGGTCCCCGGAACCCGGGGGCCAGTCGCCGCACTCGGGGTCCTCGGCATCCTCCAGGGGATCGCGACGATCGCCCTCGTCTTCGTGCTGGCCGACCTCATCGTCGAGGTCGTCGGTCGCGGCGACCTCGCACGGCCTGCCCTGCTGCTCGTCCTGCTGTTCGCCACCCGGGCGCTCCTCGCATACCTCGCCGAGACCGTCCAGGCCTGGGCGGGTATGCGCGTGGCGGCTGCTCTCCGCGAGCGCCTCATCGACCACTGGCTCAGCGCGCCCGCCGACAGCCGACCCGATCCCGCGCACGCGAGCACGCTTGCGGCGCAAGGCTGCACGGCCGTCGAGCCGTACGCCGCGCGCTTCCTGCCCAGCCTCATCCACGCCGCCGTCGTGCCGCTGCTCGCCATCGTCGCCATCGCCTTCGTCGACTGGTCGTCGGCGGTCATCGTCGTCCTCACCGTGCCCCTTCTGCCGCTCTTCGCCGCGCTCATCGGCGCGAAGACCGCGGACGAGACGGACAAGCGCTGGAAGGCGATGTCCGGGCTGGCCGGGCACTTCCTCGACGTCATGCGGGGTCTGCCGACGCTCGTCTCGTACGGCCGCGGTGAGCGCCAGGTCGACACCATCGCCGAGGTCAGCCAGCGGCACCGGAGGGCGACGATGCGCACCCTGCGGCTGGCCTTCATGAGCTCCGCCGCGCTGGAGCTGCTCGCGTCGATCTCCGTCGCGATTGTCGCAGTCTGGTGCGGCATCCGCTTGGCTGAGGGGCACATGGAGCTCGCGCCGGCGCTGCTGGCGATCCTCCTGGCGCCGGAGGCGTACTGGCCGATCCGCCGGGTGGGTCAGGAGTTCCACGCCGCCGCGGACGGAGCCCAGGCGATCGCCGAGGCGACGACGGTGCTCTCGGCTGCGGAGCCGGACGAGACTGTGATGCCGGACAAGACTGTGGTGCCGGACAAGCCTGTGGTGCCGGACCAGAGGGTGGACGCACCGCGCGCCGGTTCACGCGGTACCGCCGCCAGGGTCGTGGCCGAGAAGGTCTCGTACACCTACCCCGGCTCGGACCAGCCGGTCATCGACGGCGTCAGCCTCACGGCGGGGCCCGGCCTGACCGTCCTCACCGGTGTCTCGGGGGCGGGTAAGTCGACCCTGCTCGAGCTGCTCGCGGGGCTGCGGACGCCACAGTCGGGCACCATCACCACGAGCACCATCACCACGAGCACCATCACCACGGGCACCATCACCCCGAGCACGGACGCCCCGAGCACCGGCGCCACACGCACTCTCACGAGCGCCGCCCATCTCGTCTCGCAGCGGCCCTTCGTCGCCGCGGGATCGGTCCGGGACAACCTCCGGCTCGGCAACGGAGCCTCTGACGACGCGCTGTGGGACGCCCTTCGGAGGGTCGGCCTGGAGGGTGTCGTCGCGGCCATGCCCGGGTCGCTCGACACCGAGCTGGGGGACGACGGCTTCGGGCTCTCGGCCGGACAACGCTCGCGCCTTGTCCTGGCCCGCGCGCTGCTCAGCGACCGGCCCGTCCTCCTGCTCGACGAGCCGACGGCACACCTGGACGCAGAGACCAGCCACGCGATCCACGACGTCATCCGGGAGCTGGCTGCTGAGCGCACGGTCATCGCCGTCACCCACCGGCCCGAGCTGCTCCAGATCGCGGACGAGCACATCCACCTCGACCGTGCGCGGGTGACGGCATGAGCAGCCTCCAGTCGCTGCGACCCTCGCCGCGAATCCTGCTCTCCGGCCTTATCGGGGGAGCGGCAACCGCAAGCGGAATCGCCCTCACCGCCACCTCGGGCTGGCTCATCGTCCGCGCGAGCGAGCGCCCGATCATCCTCACGCTCCTCGTCGCAGTCGTCGGGGTGCGCGCGTTCGGTATCGCCCGGCCGGTGCTGCGCTACGTCGAGCGGCTGATCTCGCACGACGAGGCGCTCGGCGAGCTGGCCGGCCGCCGCGCCCAGATGTATGCGGCGCTCGTGCCGCTCACGCCCGCACGCCTCGGCCGTCGCTCCCGCTCGAGCGTCCTCGCCGGAGTGGTCGACGACATCACCGACGTCGTCGAGGCCCAGGTCCGGGTCACGGTGCCGGTCATGTCGGGCGTGGTCGCAGGGGTCCTCGGCGCGATCCTCGCCGCCCTCCTCAACCCCACCGTCGGGCTCATCGTCGCCGGGATGCTCCTCGTCATCGCGGGGTCGTGCTACCTCGCCTATCTCCTCGAACGCTCCTCGCAGGCCGAGCTGCTCGCAGCGCGTGCGCGGGTCCAGCAGGTCTCGGACCTCGTTGCCGGATCGAGCCTCGAGCTCCAGGCGATCGGCGCCGAGGCGGACGCGCGGTCGTGGCTCGTGGACGCCCACCGTGCCTGGGCCGCGGCAGTGCGCAGGCAGTCGCGCGGACGTGCCCTGGCCGCCGCGATCATCCTCACCAGCACCGGCATCGCCGCGGCCGGCGCTGCCTGGATCGCGGCCCAGCAGGTGGGCTCGGCACCCGTCGCGGCCCTCCTTATCGTCCTGCCCGTGGCCCTCGGAGACGGCCTCGCGCCCCTCGCCGAGGCCATGCGTGCCCTGGCCCGGGCGGAGGGTGCGCAGCAACGGATCACCGACCTCCTCGACCAGGTGCCGGCCGTCGCGCCGGCCGGCCACGGCATACCTGCTCCACTCCCCGAGCTGACCACCGACGCCGTGCAGGCCTCGTGGCGAGGCGAGCGGATGGATATGCCTGAGGTAACCCTGTCGCTCGCGCCCGGGACCTCGCTCGGGATCACCGGTCCGAACGGGGCCGGCAAGTCGACGCTGCTCGCAGTCCTCGCCCGGCACCTCGATCCTGCCGCGGGTCGGTATGCGCTCTCCGGTGACGAGGTTCGCGACCTCGAGCTGGGGGAGACCAGGGCGCGGTTCGCGATCGTCGACGACGAGCCGCATGTCTTCGCCTCCTCCGCGCGCAACAACCTCCTCCTCGCGAACCCCGAGGCGGGCGATGCCGACCTGATCGAGGGGCTGGAGCGGGCCGGGCTCCGCGGGCTGCTCGCCGAGCTGCCCGAGGGACTCGACACGGTCCTCGGCAGCGGCGGACGCGGACTCTCCGGTGGCGAGCGGGCCCGCCTTGCCATCGCCCGAGCGGTGGTCAGCCGGCGGCCGGTCGTGCTGCTCGACGAGCCGGTCGCCCACCTCGACCACGCCACGGCCGTCGCAGTGCTGCGCGACCTCCGCGAGGCGACCGCGGACCGCACCGTGGTCCTCGTCTCGCACCGTCACGACGGTCTCGATGAGCTCGACATGGTGATCGAGGTGCGGGCCGATCAGGTTATTACGACCACGTGTAGTAGAGTGGCTCGTAACAGAGGCGACGAACCGACCGAACCTGCTGACGACGTCGAGGCCATCGGCTCGACCGACCACCGCTGAACCGACAGCGACAACCCCATAGCGACCGACCACAGACCGAAGCACCGACAGCCACAAACCTTGCACCACATCAGAATCGCGACAGAAGAATCACGACACCGGGCTCACGGGACCGGCATCACGGAACAGGAGGAGGAGCGATGAAGATCAGCCGACGCGCTCGCCTCGGGGACCTTGAGCGCGCCATCATGGATCGGCTCTGGGCCCTGGACGAGACGGACCCCACCGCGTCGCTCACGGTTCGCGACATCCACGAGAGCATCTCGCAGGAGCGCGACATCGCCTACACGACCGTGATGACGGTGCTCGACCGGCTCACGAAGAAGGGACTCGTCACCCGCGAGCGGGACGGCCGCGCCTGGCGCTACCAGCCCGTCTCGACGAGCGAGGAGATCACCGCGCAGCTGCTCCGTGAGGGCCTGGACCACATCGAGTCCAGCGACCGCAAGGCCGCCATGATGCACTTCCTCGACTCCGCCAGTCCGGAGGAGATCGACGACCTCAAGGCTGCGCTCGCCGAGCTGGAGCGGCGGCAGGCGGGCTGACCGCATTCGCTTTCCGCGGTCCAGGAGCGACGCGCGCCCCTGCGCCTCCCTCGACCGCGAGGGGCGATGCTCGACTGCGGCTGATCGGGACTACCCTGTGTGGTGGGTGCGCGCATGCCCGCGCACCGCACAGTCGTGGTCCGTACTGATCCGTGCCCTCGGCACTGATCGAACACTGAAGCCGAGTCGTCGTCCATGCCCCCTCTCAGCACCTGGCTGCCCGTCGCAGGACTTGTCCTGCTCGCGGTACTGCTGACGTGGCCGGTGCAGAAGGCCATGGTGCGGCGGCACATCTTCCGGCGTGAGCCGCTGCTCGCCCTCCTCGTCTGGCAGGCCGTCGCCCTGGCGGCTGTCGTGTCCCTGCTCGCGGCGCTTCCGCTCGCGCTCTGGGTCATGCGGGAGTCCCTCACCACCACGCCGCTCGCGCTCGGTGTGGCCGTTGTGGCAGCGGTGATCACTGCGTCCATGGTCGTCCGACTCCTCCTGGCCGGCCACCAGGTCGGGACATCGTTGCGCCGCACCCGCCGGGCGCACCGCGAGCTGCTCGAGCTCGTCGGGCACGAGTTCGACGAGCTGGACCAGCCCACGCCGCAGCTGCGGGTCATCCAGCACCCGGCGCCCACCGCATACTGCGTGCCCGGCCTGACCCATCGCGTCGTCATCTCGACCGGCATGCTCGAGCAGCTCGGACCTCCCGAGGTGCGGGCCGTGCTCGCCCATGAACGCGCGCACGTGCGGGCCCGGCACGACCTGCTCGTGGAGTTCTTCACCGTGCTCCACACGGCTATGCCGAAGCCGCTGCGCCATGAGGACGTGCTCGCCGAGGTTCGCCTGCTCGCGGAGGTGCTCGCGGACCGCAGCGGAGCGCGCACGGCGGGCCGCCTCCCCATGGGTCGCGCTCTCGTCGCGCTGGCCGGCGCACAGCATCCTGCTGCCACGCTCGGCGCGGCGTCCGACTCGGTCAGTGCTGCGCAGGTGCGTCTCCGCCTGCTCACCGAGGACGGTCGGCGCGACTGGATCATGGTCGCCACCATGATCGGGTATGCGATGCTCGCCGTCGCCACTCCCCTCGCCGTCGTCGTCTGGGTCACCGCGCTCTCCGGGGCGCGCTGATCTGACCCGGGCAGACGTGCTGATCTCAGTCAGCCGGTCGTCTGGCAAGGTTGAGGCATGCGGTCCTACTGTGCCATCTACGTTGACGTCGGCTACCTCCTGGCTGCTGCCGCCACCCGGGTGACTGGGACCTCCCTGCGACGCGGGGTCTACGTGGACCACCCTGCCCTCATCCAGGCGCTCATGGACAAGGCCGAGGAGGACAGTGGGCTGCCGCTGCTCCGGGTGAACTGGTACGACTCCGGGGCGCGCCCGGGTGGCATGCCCGACTTCGTCCAGGACGAGATCGGTCTGCTGCCCAGGGTGAAGCTGCGGCTCGGCCGGCTCTCCCACGCCGGAGAGCAGAAGGGCGTCGACCTGCGGATCGGCCTCGACCTGGCCACGCACGGACGGAACCGGGTCGTCGATGTCATCTATCTTGTCTCCGGCGACGACGACCTCACCGAGGCGGTCGAGGAGGCCCAGGGCCACGGGGTCCAGGTCATCCTGCTGGCTGTGCCGGGGCACGACGGACGCCCCCACGGCGTCGCCCGGCACCTGCAGCGGGCCGCGGACGGACTCGTCCTCCTCGACGGCGAGACCGTGGACCAGGTCGTCCGCTCGCGGGCGATCCCGGAGGAGCTCATCCCTGACGAGTTCAGGGTCGAGGAGGAGATCACCGAGGAGAGGGTGGTCACCGTCGTTGCGAGCGGAGTCGCGGTGGAGGTCGGCGCCGGAGTGCAACGGGAGGAGGACGCCGAGGAATCTCCTGCGGTCGAGAAGATCGGCGCCCCCGAAGAGGAGGCAGCGGCTGGTAAGACAGCGGCGGATGGCAAACCGGCGGCCTCGCGGGCCGAGGGTGGCGCAGCGACGGCGGGAGTCGGAGCCGGGTCGGCCAAGACGGGTGGGGCTGGCGAGCCCGGGTCCGACGCGGAGCTCGCATCCGTCGGCAGCGGCACCGGCAACGGCGTCCCCAGCCCGACCCCGTCCCTCTTCGCGAAGAAGAAGGCGACCACGCTGGTGCCTCCACCGGAGCCGGTGTGGACGACCGCCACAGACCAGGCGCCCTACGGCTCGTACGTCGGGGTCACCCCCGAGCTCATCACGACCGTAGCGCGCCAGGTCGTGCGCTCCTGGTGCGCCACGGCGACGCCGGAGGACCTCGCGACCCTGAAGCAGCAGCGACCCTCGATCCCGCCGGACCTCGACCGGGCGCTGCTCATGGACCTGTCGAACCGCAGCGAGCAGTACGACATCGACGAGGCCTCGCGGCACGACCTGCGGGCGCGCTTCTGGCAGATCCTGGACCAGGTCAAGCTCACCTGAGCCTGAACCAGCCTGCTCTCTCAGCTCTTTCGATCGGGAGCATGTCAGTGCAGGCTTGAGCGCAGGGCTGAGTGCAGGCGCAGTTGCGTCTAGGCAGCGAGCCATGGGTCTCGACCGGGCTGTTGGAGCAGGGCCCTGTCGTAGCTGTGCTCGGTGAGATCCCAGACGACGTATCGTCCCCTCTCATCCGGCGTGGCTCGGACTTCTGCCCAGAGTCGCTTGTCGTGAACGTAGGTGTGATGCCGCTGGCACAGAAGTGCTGCATTGGCGAGGTCGGTGGGTCCGCCGTCGGCCCAGTGGCGTACGTGGTGCACCCGGGTCCAGGCACCCGGGGCGTCGCAGCCGGGGAAGGTGCAGTGCCGGTCGCGGCGATAGATCGCTCGACGCTGCTTCCGGGTGAAGAGCCTCACGACCATGCCGTGGTCGAGCGCCTCGCTGTCGCTGCCGAGGACCACGGGGATCAGGTCGGCGTCGCAGCAGAGCTTGCGTAGGGTCTCGATGCCGAGCAGGGTGCCGTCGGCGCGCGTCTTGAGGACCTCTCCTGCACCGCTGCGGCTCTTGAGGTCTTCGAGGTCGATGGTGATGAGCATCGTCGTATCCGAGCTGGCCGGGCCGCCCTTGTCGGCAGCATCCGCAGACTGACTGCGGGAGAGCACCTCATCGAGGGCCTCGGCTCGACGCTGCTCGTGGGAGCGCAGGTCCCGCTCGCCGGTCTCAGGGTTCGGCCTTGGTGCGCAGAGTGGGCCGATGACAGCCTCGAGTCGGGCGGCCTGTTCCGGAGTGAGCCCGAGCCGGTAGATGGTCAGGTCACCGGAGTCGACCTGCGGGCTGGTGAGGAAGGCGAACTTGCGCAGCCGGCCCTGCTCCTTGTCGACCTCGTCCTCGTCCTCTCCCCCGTACTCGGCGAGGATGCGGGTCTTGAGCTCACGCATCGTCGTGACCCCGAAGGCGACCCCGACATCCAGCAACGCGGTGGTGACCGTTGGGACCGCAGCGGGCATGAGCCGGTCGTAGAGCCGGTCGATCTCCCTGATCGCCGCCAACGCCAGCGCCGGGCTGATCTCACCGGTACGCACCCTTGCCCAGGTCATGACCACGTGATGATGCTTGTTGAGCACCATTGCTTCCCCGTCACCCATCGCAGCCAGGTCTTCCTCGAGGTCGTAGCCCGCGGTCACGGTGGAGCGCGAGGCGACGGTGTCGATGAGCTTGGCCAGCTGACCAGCACCGGACTGCCGCAGCGAGGGAGCGTACTCGAGGACCCACCCCCGGGTGTTCTTGGCGAACTCAACGGTGACTCCGCGCCGCTTGGCCTCGAGCAACACTTCGCTCTGCGCCCCACGCGCTGTGGCGGCAAGGGTGTCGAGCTGGGTCATCAGCTCCGCCAGCTCGTCGTTGTAGGCCTGGTGCAGCACCGGGGCGAGCGCGGTCAGGGCGCCGAGCGCATCATCGAGCACCGTTCGGTGCTGCTCGATGATGCGGGTGGGCTCGTCCATGTAGAGACTCTAGTGGACAATTGTTCGATTTACAACCCTCTTGATCATGTATTCCCAAGATTCTCAACGTTATTCACAATGTGTGGACAAGTCGGGAGTGTCGTCGCTGCCAGGTGCTGCATCTGCCGATCCCATGTGGATAACCGAGGTCACCCAAGGGCGCTCGCCGGGCTGATCCGTCTCCGGACAGCGACCTGAACCCGCATCGCAGCGCACTGGCGCGCACCCACACGAGGGGCTCCGCCTCAACGGGAGGCACACCGTGCACTCCAACGCACGCACACACACCCACACGAGGGGCTCCGCCTCAACGGGAGGCACACCGTGCACTCCAACGCACGGGCGGATGACCTCACTTCAGCCAATGCGGTTCTCCCTGTTGCCATCTGAGAGGCTTGGGTCATGACTGACTCGAGCGACGCATACCGAATCGTCGTTGTCTGCTGGGGCAACATCTGCCGCTCCCCCATGGCTGAGTTCGTGCTGCGTCAGGCGTTCGAGGACGCCGGGCTGAGCGACCGGGTCGTGGTCTCGAGCGCCGGGACCTCGACCGAGGAGCTCGGCCGCCCCATGGACCGCCGGACGATCGCCGTCATGCAGCGGAATTCGGTCCGGGACTCAGGGTTCCGCACCAAGCGGGCCGTCCAGTTCCGGTCGGACTCCTTCGACGACGCAGACCTGGTGCTCACCGCGGACCACATCCACGAGCGGATCCTGCGGGACCGTGCTCGCTCGGAGGAGGACCGCGCCAAGATCCGGATGCTGCGCTCCTTCGACCCCGAGGCGGTGGCGGCCGGAACGCTCGGCATGGACGACCCCTGGTACGGGGACGACGACGACTTCGACATCACCTACGCCGAGATCGTCGCGGCGACGCCGGGCATCATCGAGTACGTGCGGTCCGAGATCGGGGCGTGACGTCCGAGCGCCCACCCCATGGGAGCCCCGAGCCCGGCCCGGCACCCGTCTGGGAGGATATCGAGCATGTCTTCCCTCGCTGACGCGACGCCGCCCGTCGCGCTGGGGCCTCTGGACGGTCGCTACCGGGATGCCGTCGCCCCGCTCGTCGACCACCTGTCCGAGCCGGCCCTGAACCGCACGCGGATCCACGTCGAGATCGAGTGGCTCATCCATCTCACCGACCACGGGGTCGTGCCAGGGGTGCGCAGCTTCACCGACGAGGAGAAGCAGAGGCTGCGCGCCGTTGTCGACGACTTCGACAGCGCGACGATCGAGGAGCTGGCCGAGACCGAGCGGGTCACCCAGCACGACGTCAAGGCGGTCGAGTACCTCCTCAAGGACCGGCTGGCCGGGATCACTCCCGACCCCGCCGACGCCGGACTGGCCGAGCTGATCCACTTCTGCTGCACCAGCGAGGACATCAACAACCTCTCGTATGCGCTCATGGTCCAGGGCGCGGTCGCGCAGGTCTGGTTGCCGCGCGCCGAGGAGGTCGTCGCCCAGATCGGCCAGATGGCACGTGACCTGCGAGCGGTCCCCCTCCTCGGGCATACCCACGGGCAGCCGGCGACGCCGACAACCCTGGGCAAGGAGCTCGCTGTCCACGCCTGGCGGTTGTCCCGCCAGCTGCGCCGAATCCGCTCAGCGGAGTTCCTCGGCAAGCTCAACGGGGCAACCGGCACCTTCGGCGCTCACCTCGCGGCCGTCCCCGAGGCGGACTGGCCGACCATCTCGAGGGAGTTCGTCGAGGGTCTGGGGCTGCAGTGGAACCCGCTCACGACCCAGATCGAGAGCCACGACTGGCAGGCCGAGCTGTATGCGGACATGGCCCGGTTCAACCGCATCCTGCACAACCTGTGCACGGACGTATGGAGCTACATCTCCATGGGCTACTTCGCCCAGGTGCGCGGGCAGGGCACGGTCGGCTCGAGCACGATGCCGCACAAGGTCAACCCGATCCGCTTCGAGAACGCCGAGGCCAACCTCGAGGTGTCCAACGCCCTGCTCGACGTGCTCGCCTCGACGCTCGTGTCCTCCCGGCTGCAGCGTGACCTCACCGACTCCTCGATGCAGCGCAACATCGGGATCGCCTTCGGGCACAGCGTGCTCGCTATTGACAACGTGGCGCGGGGACTGCGCGGGCTCGACGCCGTGCCCGAGGCGATGGCGGCCGACCTCGACAACAACTGGGAGGTCCTCGGCGAGCCGGTCCAGTCGGCGATGCGCGCGCTGGCGGCGCAGGGGGTGCCCGGCATGGAGGAGCCGTACGAGCGCCTCAAGGAGCTGACCCGCGGCCGGCGCATCGGTCAGGAGGAGATGGTCGAGTTCATCCGCGGCCTCGGCCTCCCCGCTGAGGTCGAGGAGCGGCTGGTGGCGCTGACCCCGCAGACGTATCTGGGTCTGGCCTCGGAACTGGTCGACTACCTCGACAAGGCGTGAGGGCGCTCGGGCTGAGACCTGAGGGACCGCGATCGCACTCCCATGGGAGGCGCATCGGGCCTGTGGGTCGGAGAGCGCGCGCACCAACGCACGCGGACACACCCACGAGCAGCGCCTCGGGGCAGTGGGTGGGTGAGCGCGCGCCCGAACGCACCAAGGCACACCCGTAAGAGGGGCCTCGGGGCAGTGGGTGGGTGAGCGCGCGCACGAACGCACGAGGACACACCCACGAGCAGCGCCTCGGGGCAGAGGGTGGGAAAGCGCGCGCCCGAACGCACCAAGGCACACCCGCAAGAGGACCCTCGACCTGGCGGGTGCGAGTGCGCGGGCAGTCGGTCGGGCCAGGGCCGTTGGACGCGTCTTACGGTGGACACGTCGGCTGCACCCGTCGGCTGGACCCGCGGACTCGGCTCGGTCGGGCTTCACACCACACGCTGAGCGGACCCTGACGTATACCCCGTAGGGGTTTGCCTCATACCCCATAGGGGTATACATTGGAGGGATGGATCACGTCGCTCAGCACACCACCGTTACCCCTGGGTACGCCTCGACGAAGGAGGCGCAGCTCAAGCGCTTGCGCCGCATCGAGGGACAGGTCAGGGGGTTGCACCGGATGGTGGAGGAGGACACCTACTGCATCGACGTCCTCACCCAGGTCAGCGCCGTCACCCGCGCCCTTCAGGCAGTGAGTATGGGCCTGCTCGAGGAGCACCTGCGCCACTGCGTTGTCGACGCAGCGCGTGAATCCGATGAGGCCGGACAGGCCAAGATCGACGAAGCAATGGCTGCTATCACGCGGCTCGTCAGGAGCTGAACATGTCAACCCACACCCACGACCCGAACCCCACCGCTGACCAGCGGGTGGCGCCCTCGGCCGAGCCGCAGGACGTCCAGGAGGTCGACCTCGCTATCACCGGCATGACGTGTGCGTCCTGCTCGGCGCGCGTGGAGAAGAAGCTCAACCGCCTCGAAGACGTCGAAGCGACCGTCAACCTCGCCACCGAGAAGGCCAGGGTGCGCTTCCACGCTCCCCTGACCGTCGACGACATCCTCGCTACGGTGGAGAAGACCGGCTACGGAGCCAAGGTCATCGAACCCCGCGGCCGCGCCAGGGCTCGTGCTTCTCAGAGCCAGCGTCCCGCAGGCACGACTCACGAAGGCACCACTGCCACCGCAGGGAGTAGCCGGACCCAGACCTCGACAGTCGCCGAGCACGGTGGAGCTCACGACGACCTAGGCACACACCGCCAGTCCGGCGACCACACCGGTTCCAGCCAGCCTTCCGACCATGGGGGGCACGGTCGGCCCCGCTATCCGGGCGAGACCGGCGCGCACGGCGAGACCGGCGCGCACGGCGCGCACGGCGAGCAGGCCCAGCACGACGGTGACCACATGGACCACGCCGAGCACGACCACATGGAAGACGTCGCCCCCGCGGACATCCTCAAGCGCCGGGCGATCATCGCCGCAGCCTTCACCATTCCCTTGGTCATCCTCGCGATGGCGCCCGGGATGGACTTCGCCCTCAACCCGTGGCTGCAGCTCGCCCTCGCGACACCCGTCGTCGTCTGGGCCGCCTGGCCGTTCCACCGTGCGGCGGCGATCAACGCGCGCCACCTCGCCTCGACCATGGACACCCTCGTCTCGATCGGCGTGAGTGCGGCCTACCTGTACTCCCTCGTCGGCATGCTCGCCGATGCAGCCTCGGGCGGCATAGGTTCCAGCGACGGCATGGGCGGCGACGGAGCCACGACGCACCTGTACTTCGAGACAGCCGCGGTCATCACGACCTTCCTCCTCATCGGCCGCTGGATGGAGGCCCGCGCCAAGAAGCGCGGCAAGTCGGCGCTCGAGACCCTGCTCACCCTCGGAGCAAAGGACGTCATGGTGCTGCGAGACGGCCGTGAGCAGCGCATACCGATCGAGGACCTGGAGGTCGGCGAAGAGTTCGTCGTCCGCCCGGGCGAGAAGATCGCCACCGACGGTGTCGTCGTCGACGGCACGAGCGCGGTCGACGCGTCGATGATGACCGGCGAGCCCGTCCCGGTCGACGTCGCTCCGGGTGACGATGTCACCGGCGGCACGGTCAACGCCCACGGCCGGCTCATCGTGCGCGCCACCGCGGTCGGCGCGGAGACCACGCTGGCTGCGATGGCGCGCCTCGTCGAGGACGCCCAGACCGGCAAGGCGCCGGTGCAGCGGCTCGCCGACCGGGTGAGCGCGATCTTCGTACCCGTTGTCCTCGGCATCGCGCTGCTCACCCTCATCGGGTGGTGGGTCGCGACGGGCGAGTTCACGACCGCCCTGCCGATCGCCATCACCGTCCTCATCATCGCCTGCCCCTGCGCCCTCGGTCTGGCGACCCCGACGGCTCTGCTCGTCGGCACCGGGCGAGGTGCCGAGCTCGGCATCCTCATCAAGGGCCCCCAGATTCTCGAGGACACCCGCCGGGTCAACACCGCCCTCATCGACAAGACCGGCACCGTGACCACCGGCGAGATGACCCTGCAGTCCATCGAGACCGATGGTCACATCACCGAGGAGGCAGCACTCCTCGCCGCCGCGGCGGTCGAGAGCGGCTCGGAGCACCCCATCGCCCGCGCGGTCACGCAGGCCGCCACCGAGCGTGGTCTGCAGCCACCGCGCATCCGCGACTTCACCGCTCTCGCGGGTTCGGGAGCACGCGCCGTCGTCGTCGGCACGCAGGCCGAGCAGGAGGTCACCGTCGGACGGGCCGACCTCTTCGACACCTTCCCCGAGTCACTCGCATCGGGCGAGATGACCATCCCGGGCACGCGCATCTTCGTCGGCTGGGACGGGGTGGCCCGGGCCGCGCTCACGGTCACCGACACGGTGCGCGAGACCAGCGCCCGCGCGATCGGCGACCTGGCAGACCTGGGGCTCACCGCATACCTCCTCACCGGCGACAACGCGACGGCGGCCCGCTCGGTCGCGCGCGAGGTCGGCATCCCGGAGGACCGGGTCATCGCCGATGTCCGCCCGGAGGACAAGTATGCGGTGGTCGAGCGGCTCCAGCGCGAGGGCAAGGTCGTCGCGATGGTCGGCGACGGCGTCAACGACGCCGCGGCGCTCGCCCAGGCCGACCTCGGTCTGGCGATGGGATCCGGCACCGACGTCGCGATGAACTCGGCGGACATCGTGCTCATGCGTACCGACCTGGCGGCCGTCCCGACCGCGATCGGGCTGTCCCGGCAGACGCTGCGCACGATCAAGCAGAACCTCGGATGGGCCTTCGCCTACAACACCGCGGCCATCCCGCTCGCGGTCGCGGGCCTGCTCAACCCGATGATCGCCGGTGCCGCGATGGCGATGTCGAGTGTGCTCGTCGTGACGAACTCGCTCCGGCTCCGCAGGTTCGGCCGTAGCTGACCCGCGTACCAGAACCTGACAATAGGAACGTTCTGGTACGCCCGCAGGTTCGGCCGTAGCTGACCCGCGTACCAGAACCTGACAATAGGAACGTTTGGGTACGCCTGCCCGCGTCGCCGGTTGCGTCCGCCGCCAGACGCGGCACTCAGCTCGAAGACACCTCGCCGCAAGCAGGGCCCAGGAGCCCGCAGAGGAGAAGCCCGCAGACACAGCACAGCGCCCCGGCTCCACCAGGAGTCCGGGGCGCTGTGCTGGGCAGCCGAGCGAGGCCAGCTGCGCGCGACGATCAGGTCGTGGCGATCAGATGGTGACCGTGCCCTCCGGGGTGCCGAAGGTGACCGCGAGCAGCCCGGGGGTGCCGCGCGGGGCGACGAAGTTGAAGCCGATGATCGTCGAGGTCTCGGTCGCAGGGAGGCCGAGCCACTCGTGCACTCGCTCGGGGTCGCCGGCGATCTGCAGGGTCTCGATGGTCACTCCGGAGTTCTCGCCTCCGATACCGGGGTGCGAGTCCTTGGTCTCCCACTGGACGAAGTACGGCACCTGCGGGTCGGACTGGAGGCCCTTGACACCGATCTGCTTCCACCGCAGCTCCACCCCGTCCGGGCGGGTGCGGTTGCCGTCGACTGCGGGACGACCGAGACGCTGCTCGATCTCCTTGATGTCGTCGACCCGGATGACCCAGCCCAGCCATCCCCCGCCGGTCTCGGACCGCGCCTTGACCGCCTGGCCGAAGGGAGCCTTGTCCGAGGCGGGGTGGTCCAGGCACTCGACGACCTCGACATAGAGGTTGTGCTCCATGGGGAGGATGACGTTCCGCGTCCCGAACCGGGGGTGTACACCCCCATCGACCGGCTTGATGCCGAGTAGCTTCCCGATGCGCTCTGCGGTGGCGTGCACCCCATCGTGCTCGGCTGCATAGGAGACATGGTCGACTCGCATAGGCTCCATCGTGGCACATCTCAGGCAGTGCTCTTGACCACCCCCTGTCGGCAGGGTCACAGCACTGAAGCGCCGCTCACCTGCGCTGACGGACGGCCTCGTAGAGAACGATGGCAGCTGCCGTGGCGACGTTGAGGCTGTTCACGAGGCCCGACATCGGGATGCGGACGCGGACGTCGACGGCTGCGAGCGTCTCGTCGGTGAGCCCCTCCTTCTCGGTCCCCATGAGGATCGCCACCGGCCCGGTGAGGTCCGCGTCGGTGTGCAGCAGGTCCGTGTCCGGGGTGGTCGCGACCGTGCGGATGCCTCGACCCCGGAGCCACGCGAGCGTCTCGCTCATGCTGGCAGCAGCGACCGGCACGGAGAACACCGTGCCCTTCGAGGCGCGCACGACGTTGGGGTTGCTCCAGTCCGTCACCGGGTCCGCCGCGATGACCGCGGACACCCCCGCAGCGTCGGCGGTGCGCAACATCGCCCCGAGGTTTCCCGGCTTCTCCACGCCCTCGCTGACGAGGATGAGCGGTGCCTCGCCGATCGAGCGGACGAGCTCAGCCAAGGTGCGGTCAACGGACTCCGCTACGACGAGGATCCCGTCCGGACCCTCCCGGTAGGCAGCCTTCTCGAACGCGGGCCGGGAGAGCCGGATGGTCTCCACCCCGCTGCTCCTCACCCGGTCGACGAGCGAGGACGCCACCTCGCGGTCGACGTCGGGCGTCAGCTCGGGACAGTAGAACAGCGAGCGCACCCGCGCGCCGGAGTCCACCGCGAGCCCGGCCTCGTGCACGCCCTCGACGAGCATGACCCGCTCGGCGTCGCGCACCCGGCGGCGTCGCAGGGCGACGAGCTCCTTGACCCGGCTGTTGCTCGGTGAGGTGATCGTCAGGTCGGGCCGGCGCATACGGTCAACAGTGGCACAGCCTCACAGCTCGGCGTGCTTGGCCCGGCCGAAGCAGAACACCCCGAAAGCCGCGATGCCGAGGGCGACGAGGGTCAGCAGATAGGGCCCGAACGGCTGGTCCCGCACCGCCCGCAGTGCCCCGTCCAGGCCACCGGCCTCACTCGCGTTGTCCGCGACCGCCGCGCTGATGAAGAGCATCCCGATGACGGCGAACGCGACGCCCTTGGCGATGTAGCCCACCCGGCCGGCGACGAGGACGAACCGACCGGGAGAGGACTCGAGCTGGTCGGTGAACTTCTGCGTCCAGCCCCGGTAGACATGGAACAGCCCGGCGCCGATGATGCCGAGGCCGATGAGGGCGACGAGGATCTGCCCCGCCAGCGTGCCGAGGAGCGTCGCGGTGAAGGACTCGGTCGACTCCTCGCTCGACTGGCCGGCGCGCTGGGTGACGCGGAAGGCGGACCAGGCGAGCACCGCATACACGATCGCCTTGCCGGCCGCGGCGAGTCGCTGGTACCACTCCGGGTGCACCCCTCCGACGATCGCCTCGGTGACATGCCACAGCGCGAGGAGCACGAAGCCGACGACGGCCACCCAGAGCAACACGGGTCCGAACGGCGTGCCGGCGAGCAGCTCGAGCGCTCCACTCTGGTCGGCATCCTCACCGCCGTCGCCGCCCCAGGCGATCTGGACGGCGATCCAGCCGATGAGCAGATGGAGCAGTCCGGAGATGACGAAGCCAAGGCGCGCGCCCTTCTCGACGACGGGGTGGTCCTTGGCCTCCCGCGCGGTCGAACGGACCTGCTCGCTCACGAGGTGCTCAGATAGGCAGACAGATCATTCACAGAAGCGAGCGTAGGACCGGAACAAGGCCGTCGTCGTTGACGTGACCGGTGATCTCGTCGGCAGCGGCCTTCACCTCGTCGGGCGCGTTGGCCATGGCGACCGCGCGGTGCGCCCAGGCGAACATCTCCAGGTCGTTGCGCTGGTCGCCGATTCCGACGGTATGCGCGGGGTCCACTCCGATCATCTGGCGCACCTTCTCGAGGCCGGACGCCTTTGAGACCCCGTCGGGGTTGATGTCCAGCCAGGCCGACCAGCCCACTGCGTAGTTCACGCCGTGCAGACCGGCCCGCTCGATGAGCGCGAGGAACTCTTCCGGGGAGGAGCTCGGCTCGCGCAGGGTCACGCGGGTGACCGGGGTCTCGAGCAGCTCCTCCCACGGCACGACCGTCTCGGTGGCATCCAGCTCACCGTCCGGGAACGGTGCGCTCACCTTGAACCCGACGCCTGGGTCCTCGACGGCGACGAGCGCCGTCGGGGCATGCTCGCGCAGGAGCTTGAGCACCGGCGCCGGATCGAAGGTGATGGACTCGAGCACCTCGTAGCCGTCCTCGAGTGCGGGGTCCAGCCGGAGCGTGAGAGCGCCGTTGCTGCAGACGGCGTATCCCTCGGTGAGGCCGAGCCGGTCCAGGATCGGCAGGGTCCCCACGATCGCCCGGCCGGTGGCGATGACGATGTGGTGCCCGGCATCGCGGACGTCCTGGACGGCCTGGCGGACCGGTTCGCGCAGCTCACCCTCGTGCGTCGTCGTCGTGCCGTCGATGTCGAGTCCGATGAGGAAGCGAGGGCGGTCGGCGGCGGAGGTCATGGACCAACGCTAGTCGGCTGTGCCGACCGCCCGATCGACCGCCCTGACCCGTCCAGCTCCGGCCCGACCATCACTCGGTCGTCGACCAGGCCTGCTTCAGCGAGACCCGGCCACCGCTCTGCAGCAGCGAGCGCCGGTAGAGCCGCTCACCGATGACGATCGTCACGGCTGCGAACAGGAGCATGAGGACGAGGGCCAGGATCGGCTGCCACAGCGGGACGTCACCCTCGAGGATGCGGATCGGCATCATCACCGCGGAGAGGGGTGGGATGAACGAGGCGATCACCTTCGCCGTGCCGGAGAGCAGGAAGCCGGCGAAGTAGACGCCCATGACGAGGTAGGTCAGGGGGGCCGACGTCGACTGCAGGTCCTCGACCCGAGAGGCGAGCGATCCGGCCACGGCCCACAGGCAGGCGAGCGCGATGAACCCGGCCGCGAAGAAGACGAGGAACCACGCCACCGGTGCGCCGAGGGCCGGCAGGAACGAGCTGTACGGGGTGAAGCTCAGACCGATGAGACCCACACCGACATAGAGCACGATCTGCAGGATCGCCATGACGGTGTTGCCGATCACCTTGCCGGCGAGCAGGTGCCGCACGGGGATCGAGGTGGCGATGATCTCGACGATCCGGCTCTGCTTCTCCTCGACGACCGAGTTGGCGATCTGCATGCCGTACATCAGGGCGGCCATGAAGAAGAGCAGCGCCATGACGAAGCCGACTCCCTGGGCCAGGCCGGCCTGCTCGGCGTCACCGACGAGGAACTCCGGGCTGACGACGGAGCCCGCCTCCAGCTCCGCGGCGGTGGTGCCGAGGTCACGTGCCTGCTGGTCGATGACCGCTGCCCGCACGGCCTGCTGGACGACCCTGAGCAGCTCGCCCTCGTCCGTCTCCGTGGTGAGGACCCAGCCGGCACCGCTGCGGTGCAGGTACCCGTCGGCCTCGCCGTCAGCGACGGCCGCGCGAGCCGTGTCGTCGTCGGGGACGGTGCGCGCCTCGACGATCACCGAGTCGTCGAGCACCGGCGCCGCGGCGGCGACCGCCTGCCCCATCTCGGCTTCCTCGCTGAGGGTGACCAGGTCATACGTGCTCGTGCGCTCCTCGGTGTAGGCGGTCCAACCGAGGAAGCCGCCGATGAGGACGACCGTGATGACCGTCCCGATGATGAAGGCCTTGTTCGTCAGCTTCACGAGGATCTCGCGGCGGGCGACGAGCGCCCAGGCGTTGGACATCTTGTGCGCGTTCACTGGGTCACCTCACGGTAGATCTCGCTGAGCGTCGGTCGGATCGGGGTGAACTCGCGCAGCTCACCGCGCGAGACGGCGGTCCGGAGCAGCTGCTGCTCGGCCCCCGGCTGGATGATCTCGAGCAGGGCGGTGGGTCCCTCCACGTCGACGACGTGGATGCCGGGCAGGTCACGGACCCAGCCGGCGTCGCCGTTGACCGTGAGGCGGTGGCGCACCGTCCCGGTGGACTCGAGCTCCTCACGCGTGCCGGCTCCGACGACCCGGCCCTTGTTGAGGATGACGAGCCGGTCACAGAGCCGGTCGACGAGGTCGAGCTGGTGGCTGGAGAAGAGGACCGGCACGCCGCGCGAGGTGTGCTGGCGGAGCAGGTCCGCCATCGAGTCCACCGCCAACGGGTCGAGGCCGGAGAACGGCTCGTCGAGAATGAGGCAGATCGGCTGGCGCATGACGGCCGCGGTGATCTGGACGCGCTGCTGGTTGCCGAGGCTGAGCTTCTCTACGTGCTCCTTGGCCCGGTCCGCGAGCCCGAACCGCTCGAGGTGCTCCATCGCCGCCGCGCGGGCGGACGCCGCGGTCATGCCGCCGAGCTGGCCGAGGTAGATGAGCTGGTCGAGGACCGGCTGCTTGGGATACAGGCCGCGCTCCTCGGGCATGTAGCCGAAACGACGACGGTCGACCATCGTGATCGGCCGGCCGTCCCAACGGACCTCGCCGCTCGTGATGCCGAGGACCCCCATGATCATCCGCATGGTCGTGGTCTTCCCCGCGCCGTTGCCCCCGACGAAGCCCGTCATCATGCCGGGGCGCACGTCGAAGGTGACGCCGTCGACTGCACGCAGGTCACCGAAGGTGCGAGTGAGCTCTCTGACTTCCAACATGCCTCGACCGTAGGTCCGTGACACCGTCCTCCGGATCCACCCCGTGGGCGACTGGAGGTTCCCCCCTCTGGGGGAAAACCGCTACCGGCTCCGGTCGACGAGGCCCTGTTCGTATGCGTAGATCACCGCGTGCACACGGTCCCGCACCCCGATCTTCGCGAGACAGTTCGAGACGTGCGTCTTGATCGTCGCCTCGCCGAGGAAGAGCGCCTTGGCGATCTCGGCGTTCGAGAGGCCCTTCGCGAGGAGGATGAGGACCTCACGCTCACGCTCGGTGAGCGTTGCGAGCTCCGGCGGCTCGGTGTGGCTCACCGCAGCACCGCCGTTGGTCATCCGTTCGATGACCCGTCGGGTCACCTCGGGCGCGAGCAGCCCGTGACCGTGGCCGACTGCGCGGAGGGCGTCGACGAGGTTCTCCGGCTCGGCGTTCTTGAGGAGGAACCCGCTCGCGCCGGCCTCGAGGGCGTCGAAGAGGTAGTCGTCCCGGTCGAAGGTCGTGAGGATGACGACCCTGCCGAGGTCCTCGTCGACGATGCGTCGGGTGGCCTCGATGCCGTCCATCCCGGGCATCTGCACGTCCATGAGGATGACGTCGGGCCGGTACTGCCTGGCCGCGATGACGGCGCTCATCCCGTCGGCTGCCTCACCCACGACCTCGAGGTCGTCCTCGACGGAGAGCATCATCCGGAAGCCGGAGCGGACCATGGCGTGGTCGTCGACGAGGAGGATCCGGAGTGCACGCTCGGTGCCGCTGATGGAGTCGGCTCCGCTCATCGAGTCGCCGCTCGTCGGTGCTGCACCGCTCATGCGACGTCCTCACCGCCGGCCGGCGACGTGGCCGTCCTGCCAGGAGCTGAAGGGGTACCGCGCTTGCCGGCATCCTGCCGGGAGGCACCGGACCCTACGACGCCCGACCCAGCCACCTCCGACCCAGCCACCTCGGACCTTGCCACATCGGACCCGGCCACATCGGACCGCGAGACATCGGATCGCGAGACATCCGGCATGGGGTAGCGCACCCGGACGCGGTACCCACCGGTCGGCCGGGGCCCGATCTCGGCCTGCGCACGGTGGGAGGCGGCGCGCTCACGGATGCCCAGCTGGCCCAATCCCGTTCCCAGAGTCGCCTCCCCGCGCGGGCGACCGTTGTCGATGATCTCGACCTCCGCATACGAGCTCGTGCCGTTGCCGGCCCCAGAGCCGTTCCCGAGCTCGACGCGGACGGTCACCCGCACCTCCGTCGCGGTCGAGTGCTTGGCGGTGTTGGTGAGCGCCTCCTGGGCCGTCCGGTAGATCGAGTGGGCGATGGGCGACGGGATGAGAGCCGCTGCCCCCGGGTCGGACTCGACGAGAGCGTAGGTCGCGGAACGCGTCGTGCTCTGGGCAGAGGCGACGAGGTCGGGCAGCTGCTCCAGTGACGGCTCGGGCTGTCGGTCACCATCCCTGTCCGGAACGGCGTGGATCTGCCGCAGAGTGCCGAGCAGCCCGCGCATGGACGTGACCGCCTCACGCGAGGAGGACTCGATGTTGGCGAGCGCCGTCGTCGCAGCGTCCGCGTCCCGGGCGATGACCCGTCGAGCGGCGGCGGCCTGCACGCCGATGACGGAGACGTGGTGGGCGACGACGTCGTGCAGCTCGCGGGCGATCCGTAGCCGCTCCTCGGTGATCGCCTGGTCCCGCAGCTCCTCGCTCTGGGCTGCGATGGTCGCGGCCTGCTTCTCGAGCATCGCCTTGGCGCGCGCGTCGCGCCACAGCACCTGCCCGCCCCAGAACGCCCCACCGAAGAAGACGGCGTTGACGATGACGGTGAGGATGACGGACGCCGGGATGGCGCCGATCCAGCCGCTCGGATCCTGGCCCTCCATGCCGTCGATGACGTCCTGGATGGCCGACCCGATCGCGAACTGCAGGGCCAGCCAGGCGAACATCACCACCACGATCACGCCGACGACCACCAGCATGGCGCGCCGGTCCCGGGCCCAGGCCACGGCCGAGAGGAAGGCCACGAAATAGGCCGCCTGGAGCGGGAACTGGCCCATGACCATCGGCATCGCGATCCCGACGACAAGCATGTGAGTGGCCGCGAGCAGGGCCACCAGCAGCGGCCACCGGCGTCGCCAGACCAGCAGCACCGCCCCGGAGATCGTCGCCAGCCACTGCAGCCAAACCGGTGCGCTCAGCTCGTCGAAGGTCCCGAACGACCGAACCAGCTCCAGGGAGATGAGCCCGATGAACGCGACGACAGCGGCGGTGATGATGTCAAGCCGCTCGATCGGCGGCCGCGGACGCTCCCACGGGTCATCGACGCCGAAGGCGGCACCGATACGTTCGCCCAGGCTCAGGCGAGCGGCGATCGCGGGTGCGGACGGCATACCAGCAGGGTATGCGTCGCTCGCCTTCTCCAGGTCCGTCGCACGGGGGAGCCGGGCTCCGCCGCGCGGGCGAGCCGCGAGCGCTCAGCGAGCGGGAGTGAGGACGACGCAGCGAGCGGTATGAACGCGAACGAGCGCGAACGAGGGCTCCGCTCAGCGAACGGGGGTGAGCACGTCCAACCCGACGGCCTCGCGCAGCCCCTCCGGGACGACGACCGAGCCGTCGGCCTGCTGGTGGTTCTCGAGGATCGCGACGAGCCACCGGGTCGTGGCGAGGGTGCCGTTGAGCGTGGCGGCGACCTCGTTGCGCGGACCGCCCTCGGTATCGCGCTTGAAGCGCGTGTTCAGCCGGCGGGCCTGGAAGGTCGTGCAGTTCGAGGTGGACGTCAGCTCGCGGTAGCGGCCCTGGGTGGGCACCCACGCCTCGCAGTCGAACTTGCGTGCGGCCGGGCCGCCGAGGTCACCGGCGGCGGTGTCGATGATCCGGTAGGGCACGTCGATGAGCGCGAGCATGTCCTTCTCCATCTGCAGGAGCCGGTCGTGCTCGGCCTCGGCGTCCTCGGGACGGCAGTAGACGAACATCTCGATCTTGTTGAACTGGTGCACGCGGATGATGCCGCGGGTGTCCTTGCCGTAGCTCCCGGCCTCGCGGCGGTAGCAGGTCGACTGGCCCGCGTACCGGATCGGGCCGGAGGAGAGGTCGATCACCTCGTCGGTGTGCAGGCCGGCGAGCGCCACCTCGCTGGTCCCGGTGAGGAAGAGGTCGTCGGCGGGGAGGTGGTAGACCTCCTCGAGGTGGGCGTCGATGAATCCGGCACCCGCCATCGTCCTGCGGTTGACGAGGGTGGGGGTGATGACGGGGGTGAAGCCGGCCTCGATCGCCTTGCGCACGGCCAGGGACAGCAGCCCCATCTCCAGGCGCGCACCCTGGCCCTTGAGGAAGTAGAACCGGGCACCGGCGACCTTGGCGCCACGACCCATGTCGATGGCGTCGAGGGCCTCGCCGAGCTCGAGGTGGTCCTTCGGCTCGAAGCCCTCTGCGGCGAAGTCCCGCGGCGTCCCGATCTCCTCGAGCACGACGTAGTCGTCCTCGCCGCCGCTCGGCACCCCGTCGATGATGACGTTGCCGATGCTCAGGAGGAGCGAGTCGAGCTCGGCCTGCGCAGCGTCCGCCTCCGCCTGGAGGTCCTTGACGTGCTGGCTCAGCTCCTTGGTGCGGGCGAGCAGCGCCTGCTTCTCCTCGCCCTGGGCCTTGGCAACCTCCTTGCCGAGCGACTTCTGCTCGGCGCGCAGCTGCTCGAAGGCAGTGAGTGAGCGGCGGCGACGCTGCTCCGCCTCGAGGACTGCGTCCACGACGCCCTCGTCCTCACCGCGAGCGCGCTGGCTCGCACGCACCACCTCGGGTCGGTCACGCAGCAGCTTGATGTCGATCACCGGGCGAGTCTATCGACGGGTCCGCCCCGCCCCGTTCCGACCCGTCCTGCCCGCGCGTGGACGCTGGTATAAGTTGGCGCCGTGAGCGATGTCGAGACGATCTGGCTGGTCGTCGCAGGGGTACTCGGCCTCGCGGTGATCGCGTTCGTCACCTATCTCATCGTCAGCACCGCGCGGCACCGCCCCAAGGGCGGCGGCCGGCACCGCGCGCCCCACCGCAAGCGGCCGCACCGGGATCAGTTCCGGACCGAGGACCCCGAGCCCGAGCCGAAGAAGCGCGCCGCCGTCATCGTCCAGCACGACGGCCCGGCACTGCGGGCCGAGCTCACCGCGCAGTGCATCGTGGCCGACTGGGACGAGCCGCTCTGGCTGCCTGCTCCCGACCTGGAGGCCGCCGCGACTGCCGCACGTCAGGCATTCGAGGCCGGGGTCGACGTGGTCTGTGTGCGCGGCGACTCCGCCATCGATCGGGGCGTCGCCGGAGTCCTCGCCGGCACCGAGACGCCGCTCGCCTTCCTTCCGGCCGCCCCCGGTATGCGAGACGCACCGACCGCGCCTTCGCCCGGAGAGAGTGGGGTCGCCGGAGACGGGGTGACGTCGGCCGAGGGCGGGGATGTCTCCAGGACCGGCGCGGCAGGGGGCTCGACGTGGCCGAAGAGCGACCCCGCGCCCGACCCCGCGCTCACGTCCGCCATGGCCACCGCCCTCACCGGACAGAACACCCGCGTGCACATCGGCCGCGCTGTTCTGGCAGCGCCTGTGCAGGGCGCAACCGACGGGGCGGAGGAGGCGACGAAGAAGCGCCGCCTCCGCGCGAAGAGCGCACGCGGCGCCTCCGCACAGGACGTGGCTTCCGGGGAGGTTGCGGCCAGCGAGGCGGTGTCCAGAGAGGCGGCGGTCAGCGAGGCGGCGGCCAGCGAGGTTGCGGCCAACCAGCCGGTGGCCAACGAGCCGGCGTCCGCGGAGACGCCCCCGGGTGACGGTCCCGAGGGGACGGCAGCACCGAACCCTGCGCCGCAGGAGGTCGTCTTCCTCTCCTCCCTCGTCATCGGCGACGTCGTCCCGCTCACCGAGCCCCCGCTCACGACGAAGACCGTCGCGACGAGCCTGGTCAAGGGCACCTCGTTCCTCGCCGGCGTCAAGCCGGACGACGAGGAGGAGGTCGTCCGCCCGGCCCGCTCGGTCACCATCGAGATCGGCGCCGACACCCCGCAGACCGAGGGATCTCCGGGAGCAGCGCTCGACGCATACCTCCACGCCAGCCAGTCCTTCAAGGGCTGGATCGGCGTCACCCGCGCGATGATGCGTAAGGCCTCCCGGGGAACCCCGATGCTCGTCCCGATGCGGTCGATCGCGTTCACCGTCACCCTCGACCGACCCGCCGCCCTCACCATCGACGGGCTCCCCGTCGGCTCCATCGGGGCGGGTGAGTCGACGGTCTCCATCGACCGGTCAGCGCTCGTCGTCCGACGCTGACCCGACGTTTCCGGCTCCTCGTCGACCCCTTCACCTCATCCGACCCATGGCGTGGACCAGCCAGCCGGTCCGCCCTGGCTCTTCGTCGGCCCTCCTACCTCGGGCGACCCGACTGCGTAGGCTGACGGTGTGAGCACGTCGGATCCCAAGATCGCCTTCGTCCTCGGAGGTGGCGGTGTGCTCGGCGCGACGCAGGTCGGGATGCTCCGAGCCCTCTGCGACCACGGAATCCGACCCGACCTCGTCCTCGGCACGAGCATCGGATCCATCAACGGCGCCTTCATCGCCGCCGACCCCTCATCCGCGAGCGTCGAGCGACTGGAACAGATCTGGCGGACGATCCGCGAGGAGGGTTCACTCCAGGAGAGCCTGCTCAAGCAGGCGGCGCGGGCCGCGAAGTACCGGACCCACTTCATGTCGAGCAAGCCGCTGCGCACGCTCATCGATGAGCACCTCGGCGTGCAGCTCATCGAGGACCTGGCCGTCCCCTTCCAGTGCGTGGCGGCACACATCGAGTCGAGCAAGGCGCGCTGGTTCACCTCCGGACCGATCGCACCCGCGTTGCTCGCATCCTGTGCCGTTCCAGGAGTCTTCGCCCCGGTCGAGATCGACGGCCAGCACTTCCTCGACGGAGGCCTCGTGCACTCCATCCCCGTCGGGCGCGCGCTGGCCCTCGGCGCGACCGAGATCTACGTCCTCCAGGTGGGACGCGTCGAGCAGGGCCTGCAGGTCCCGAGCAAACCGTGGGAGGTGGCCGCCGTGGCCTTCGAGATCGCCCGCCGGCACCGCTACCACGAGGAGATCGACTCGGTCCCCGATGACGTCGCCCTCCATGTCCTGCCGAGCGGGTCACCGTCCACCCCGTCGATCACCCTGATCCAGGGATCGGCGACAAAGATGGAGGAGAGAGCCGAGCAGGCATACGAGGCGAGCAGCGCATACCTCGAATCCGCCCTGAGCGCAGGCTGACTCGCGTGGTCATCCCTCCTCCCCCGCTGTGGGCGCGCCGGCTCGTGCAGATCGTCTGGCTGCCGATCGTCGCTCTCCTCACCGCCCTGTGCGTGCCGCTCTTCATCATCGCCGTGCTCCTGTGGCCGATCGACCGCAAGCTCCGTGCGGCACGGGTGCTCGCCCTCTTCCTTGTCTTCCTCTGGCTCGATGCGGGGCTGGTGACCGGCGTCTTCTACATCTGGCTGCGACACCTCTTCACGCGTGACCGGGAGCGGAAGGAGTCGTGGCGTGCTGAGCACGAGAAGCTCCTGCTCGACGCCCTGGACGGCTTCATGGAGCACGGCCAGCGATGGGTCGGGCTCAGCATCGAGTTCGAGGAGCCGCTCGACTTCGGTAGCGAGCAGGCTCCGCTCCTCGTGTTCGCCCGACATGCGGGTCCGGGAGACTCGATCGTCCTCGCCTGGCTGCTCGCCGCATACGCCGGCCGGCTGCCGCGGATCGTGCTCAAGGACTTCCTCCGCTGGGACCCGGGGCTCGGCGCGGTCCTGTACCGGGTGCGGTCGTACTTCGTCCCGTCCCGCACCGGCGCCGGTGACGACCGGACCAAGCCGGTGCAGGTGCTTGCCGAGTCGCTCGAGCGCATGGACGCTCTCCTGCTCTTCCCCGAGGGGCAGAACTGGACCCCTGCCCGCTGGACCCGCTCCATCGAGAAGCTCCGTGAGCAGGGCCAGGACGAGCGGGCCGATCGCGCGCAGACCTGGGAGCTCGTGCTGCCACCCAAGTCGCGGGGCGTGGTGACCGCGATGGCGGCTCGCCCCGACGCGGACGTCATGATCGTCGCCCACACCGGCCTGGAGTGGCTCGTCACGCCCTGGCAGATCTTCAAGGCCATCCCGCTGCGCGAGCACCCGTTCCTCATCCGGTCCTGGACCTTCGGCCCCGACGAGCGACCCAGCGAACCGGACGAGATCGAGGCGTGGCTCGACGAGCAGTGGGCGGGCGTCTCGAACTGGGTCGCCGAGCACCAGGAGTTCACCCCGCGGCGGCTCGGCAGGCAGCGGACGAAGGAGGACTCTCCCCTGGACGGCTCCTGACCCACCATCGAGGACCTGGTGTGGAGGATGACTGTCGTCAAAGCGACACCGATCCTCCCCACGAGGGTGGGACGCCTCAGCCGGACAGGCCGCGCAGATCTTCGAGCCAGGCGCGTGCCGACTGGAACGCCTCGTCGCTGATCTCCGCCGGCACGTGTGTCTCCACCTCGTCGGCCCGCGGGTAGGACCCGAGGAAGCGCACCCCCAGGCACACCCGCTTCAGGCCGACCAGGGCCTCCCCCACCCGCTCGTCGAGGACGTGGCCCTCGAAGTCGACCGAGAAGCAGTACGAGCCCATCGACACCCCTGTCGGGCGGGACTCCAGGCGCGTCATGTTGATCCCGCGCACCGCGAACTGCTCGAGGAGCTCCAGGAGCGCACCCGGTCGGTCGTGGTGCTGGAAGAGCACGACGGTGGTCTTGTCGGCCCCGGTCCGCGCGGGCAGCGCACCCGGGCGCGCGACGAGCACGAACCGTGTCACAGCCCCCTTGATGTCGCCGATGTCGTCGGCCAGGATCGTCAGCCCGTTGGTGGTCGCTGCGACGGGCGCGCTCACGGAGGCGTCGAACGGGGCGTCCGGGTCCTCGGCGAGGGCCTGGGCGGCGGCCGCGGTCGAGAGCGCGGGGACATACGCGGCCTCGGGCAGCTGCTCGGCGACGAAGCGACGCACCTGGGCCCACGCGTGCGGGTGGGTGCCGACCCGTCGGACGTCCTGGAGCGACGTGCCCTCACGCGCGGCGAGGACGAAGGTGATCGGCACGAGCACCTCGCCGATGACGACGAGCGGGTCCCCGTGGGCGAGCGCATCCAGGGTGGCACTGACGCCGCCTTCGACAGAGTTCTCGATCGGGACCATGGCGCCGACGATCTCCCCGTCGCGCAGGGCCTTCAGCGCGCCGTCCACCGAGGGGTAGGCGCGCTCCTGCGCGGAGTCGGGCAGACCCCACCGGTGCAGCGCCATCTGGGTGAACGTCCCGGCCGGACCGAGATAGCCATAGGTCTGCGTCATGCACTCGCCTTCCCACTTCGTGCCGCCGCGAGGGCCTGCTGCTCCTCCGGCGTGAGAGTCGTGTCGCTCTTCCCCCCGACGAGTCCCTTTGCGTACGTGCGGGACTCGCCGCGCGCATGGATCGAGGAGATGACGACGCCATCACCGGCCTCGTCGAGCAGGGCCGCGCTGAAGGACAGCCGACCACCCATGTCACCGAACGCGTCGTAGCGGACCACAGCTACGTTGCGCAGGGCACCCGCCAGCTCCCGCCTCAGCGCGGCGAGGTCGTCCGGTCCCACGGGACGGTGCGCCACCAGCCACCGCACCCGGGAGCGCAGTCGCACCACCCAGACGAGGAGGACGACGAGGAGGAGGTATGCGACGCCCACCAGGGCGAGCAGACTCACCTCGAGCGCGCTCAGGTCCGCGAGCATGCCGTCCTCCTCATGCACCACAGCCTAGGGAGCGAGATCGCCTGGCGTGCGGCGGTCTCAGGGTTTCGCCATGCTCCCCACGTACCCTGGACGCGTGGTCCTGGTCCCCGCGCGTCGCGCGCTCGCCCTCCTCGGCGCGCTCCTCGTCGCCGCGCTCACGGTCGCGCTGACCTTCGTGGGAACCGCCACGGCCGGTGCCCAGACGCATACCTCCTCGGCGGTCTCCTCGCTGGAGCCGGCTCTGTCCACTGCGGAGCCGCGCGGCTCCACCATCCTCATCGGGACCGGTGGGCTCATCTGGAGCGACGTCACCGAGACCGCCACTCCGAACCTGTGGGGGATGCTCCGCGACGGCTCCACCGCGGCCCTCATGGTCCGCTCAGTCAACACCTCGACGTGCGTGGTCGACGCGTGGCTGGGCCTCTCCGCCGGCGAACGCGCGGCCGCGCCGACCCCGGAGGGCAACCCGCGCCGAGCCTCATGGATGCCCTGCCCGAATCCCAGTCCCGTGGTGGACGGCCGGGTGGCGCGGTGGGACCGCTATGTCGAGGCTGCGGACCAGCTGCTCTTCAACGCCCAACCCGGGACGTTCGGCGACGCCGCGGCCGAGCAGGGAGTCTGCATCTCCGCCGTGGGCGAGGGCGCGGCCATCGGCGCGGCCCGCTCCGACGGCTCGATCGACAACCACACGGCATTCGACCCGGCCACCCTGCCTGCCGCCCTGACCGCCTGTCCGATCGGTCTGGTGGATGTCGGCTCGCTCTCGCAGAACCTCGTCGACGCGGACCGTGCCCATCGCCTGCAGGAGATCGACGAGAGGATCGGGATCGCGCTGCGGGCCGCACCCGCCGGAGCGAACGTCATCGTCGCGAGCATGGCCGACGACGGTCGGCAGTCGCGGCTGCGGATCGCGCTTGCGAAGGGCCCCGACTTCGCGGCCGGGACCCTGCACTCGCCCTCGACCCGCCAGCCCGGGCTCATCGTCAACAACGACCTGCCGACCACCGTCCTCGCCCTCACCGGGCTCGAGATCCCACGCGGCCTCAACGGCGGCGTGATCACGAGCGAGCCGGACCCGGTCAACTCCGAGGAGTATGCGCAGGAGCGCTGGCAGGACCTCGTCGACTACGACCAGGCGTCCTTCAAGATCCGAAGCCTCGTCCCGACCTTCTTCCAGGTCTTCGTCTACGGCCAGCTCGTCATCTACCTCCTCGTCCTGCTCGTGTGGAAGGGCAAGCTCGGCCGCCCGGAGACCCGGGACCGCTGGCTCGGGCTGGCCCGGGTGGTCGCCATCTGCGCCGCGGCCGTCCCGGCCGCGACCTTCCTCGCGAACGTCATCCCCTGGTGGCGCACGAGCTGGCCGATGCTCGCCATCGTCGGCGCGGTGGCGATGTGGACGACGATCATCGCGCTCCTCGCGCTGGCCGGACCGTGGGGGACCACGGCGCTCGGGCCGGTCGCGGTGGTCTCGCTCGTCACGGTTCTCGTCATCGGTATCGACGTCATGGTCGGCTCCCGACTGCAGCTGTCCTCCCTCATGGGGCTCCAGCCGGCCATCGGTGGCCGCTACTTCGGCATGGGCAACGTCCCGTTCGCGCTCTTCGTCACCAGTGCGATCTTCTTCGCCACGGTCGTGGCGAACCACTTCCTCGTCACGGGCCGGCGCCGCATGGCTGCCGCCTCGGTCGGCGTCATCCTCACGACTGCTCTCGTCGTCAACGGGGCTCCGATGTGGGGTGCAGATGCCGGCGGGCCACTCTCGCTCCCCATCGCCATTGCCTTCTTCGTCCTCACGCTGCTCGGCGTGACCCTCACGTGGAAGAAGTGGTTGGGGCTCGCAGTCGGGACCGCGGTGCTCTTCCTCTCCGTGGCCTTCCTCGACTCGCTGCGGCCGATCGAGCAGCAGAGCCACCTGGGTCGCTTCTTCGAGACCCTCCTCGACGGCAACGCCTGGGACATCGTGTTCCGCAAGGCCCAGCAGAACTGGAACGTCCTCACCGGCAACTACACCCTGACGATGCTGGTGCCCTTCGCCCTGGCCTTCGTCATCTACGTGCTCGCGCGCGAGACCTCGTGGGGATCGCGTGCGCTGCAGGGCGCCTTCGACCGCTTCCCCGCGTTGCGCCCCGGACTCCTCACCACGCTGGTCGCCCTCACCATCGGGTTCTTCGTCAACGACTCCGGCGTCGCCATCCCGGCGGTCGGGGCCACCATCGCGGTCCCGCTGCTCATCGCCGTCAACGTCTGGGTGCTCCGCAACGAACCGGAGCGACAGGTCGGCGCGGCTGCGGCAGGGGACCCAGATCCTCTGCCGGAGTCCGACGGTGTGCCGGGCGCGGGGTATGAGGCGCGCACGGCACACCCGTAGCGCGCTGGGCTTCCACGATGTACCGGGCGCGAGGACATGGGCCGCACACGGCGCGAACGCGACGCCCCAGGCTTCATATGCTGACTAGTGCAGACGTTGATGTCGGCAGCGTCTCGATCACCTGGAGGTGACATGTCCGAGTCGACGCAGAAGCAGTCGACGCAGAGGGCCGCGAACCGGAAGAACGGCCGGGCCAACGGCAAGCCGACCCCTGCCGATCCGCCGCCGTGGCGCACCGAGGGCCTGCCCGAGGAGCCCGAGCCGCCCCGCTGGGCACGGATCCTCACCTGGCTGGCAATGGCGTGGGTCGTGTTCTTCATCGTCACGACCCTCCAGGACATGCAGGGTCCGCGGACGGAGACCATCCCCTACACCGAGTTCATCGCACAGGTCGAGGCCGGCAACGTCGAGGAGATCTACGCGCAGGGTGACACCATCCAGGGCGTCCTCGTGGAGGAGGCGCCGGTCCCCGAGACTCCTGAGACGTCGACGCCGGACGGCCAGGACGAAGCCGCAGCGGACGGCGAGGCCACGTACCTGCACTTCACGACCGAGCGACCGACCTTCGCCCAGGACGACCTGCTCACGCAGCTCGCCGAGAGCGGCGCCGTCGTGCGGGCCACCCCCGTCAACGATCAGCGCGGAATCCTCGCGAATCTCTTCATCTCACTCCTGCCGCTCCTGCTCCTCATCCTCTTCTGGGCGTGGATGTTCCGGTCGCTCCGCAAGCGCGGTATGGGCGGAATGGGCGGCGGACTCTTCGGCGTCGGCGGCATGTCGACCAAGCCGGTCGACGCCGAGAAGGTGCGGGTCACCTTCGACGACGTCGCCGGCATCGACGAGGCCAAGGCGGAGGTCCTCGAGATCGTCGACTTCCTCAAGAACCCGGAGAAGTACACGCGCCTCGGGGCCAAGGTGCCCAAGGGTGTCCTTCTCGAGGGCGGCCCCGGCACCGGCAAGACGCTGCTCGCCCGGGCGACCGCCGGCGAGGCGGGGGTGCCGTTCTTCTCCGCAAGCGCCTCGGAGTTCATCGAGATGATCGTCGGCGTCGGAGCCCAGCGAGTGCGCCAGCTCTTCGACGAGGCCCGCAAGTCCGCGCCCTGCATCATCTTCATCGACGAGATCGACACCATCGGTCGCTCCCGGGCCAGTGCGCGGTCTTTCGGCGGCAACGACGAGCGTGAGCAGACGCTCAACCAGATCCTCACGGAGATGGACGGTTTCGACGGCAGCGAGGGCGTCGTCGTCATCGCCGCCACGAACCGCGCCGACATCCTCGACAGCGCGCTCACCCGTGCCGGCCGCTTCGACCGCAAGGTCACGGTCAACGCTCCCGACCAGGCCGGCAGGGAGCAGATCCTCAAGGTGCACACGCGCGGCAAGCCCCTGGCCCCCGACACCGACCTCGGACAGGTCGCAAGGAGCACGCCCGGCATGACCGGAGCCGATCTGGCGACCCTGGCCAACGAGGCCGCACTCCTCGCCGCCCGACGGGGACAGACGCTCATCACGAACAAGGACTTCGCCGACGCTCTCGAGAAGGTGCAGCTCGGAGCAGAGCGCAAAGTCGTCGTCCCGGAGGAGGAGCGGCGGCGCACGGCCTACCACGAGGCCGGGCACGCCCTCCTCGGGATGCTCCAACCAGGGGCTGACCCGGTCCGCAAGATCTCGATCATCCCTCGGGGTCGCGCTCTCGGCGTCACGTTGTCGACGCCGGACACCGACCGCTACGGATACGACGTCGAGTACCTCCGGGGCCGGATCATCGGAGCGCTCGGTGGCATGGCGGCCGAGGAGGTCGTCTTCGGAGTCAGCACGACCGGCGCCGAGTCGGACCTGCAGACCGCCACCGCGATCGCCCGCCAGATGGTCGGCCGGTGGGGTATGTCCCCGACGATCGGTCCGGTCCAGGTGTATCCGGTGGAGGGCGACCCGCGTCACGCAGGCGCCTCCGAGGCCCTGCTCGAAGCCGTGGACGACGAGGTGCGTGCGCTCATCACCGGCTGCTACGAGGAGGCCAAGGCGGCTCTGGAGCAGAACCGCGACCGGCTCGAGCGCATCGTCGCCCTCCTCATGGAGAAGGAGACCCTGGACGAGGCCGAGGTGTATGCGGCGGCCGGGATCGAGCGGGTCCGTGAGGACCGGCATCTGGTCGGCACAGAGGGGGCCGCTACCGCTGCTCGGACCGGGTCCCCGTCGGTCCGCGAGGACGGGCACGCGGGCGGCTCGGGGCGGGAGGACGCTGTCGTTCAGTCCGACGCTGTCGTTCGGTCCGACGCCGCCGCCCGGTCCGGGTCGACCTCGCACCTCGGACCACCCCCCGATCCCCCCAACCGCTGAATACATGCCAGGCCCAGGCGTTCGGTTCCGGATCCCTCCCCCGCGTCGGACGCTGCTGGAGCGGGAGCGGCTCGTCGACGCCCTCCCGCGCGACCCGGGCCGGCTTCCGCGGCTGGTCCTCCTTGCCGCCCCAGCGGGATTCGGCAAGACCACGCTGCTGGTCCAGTGGCTCACCCTCCTCCGGAGCAGCGCGGATCAGCCTGCCATCGCGTGGCTGTCCGTGGACTCCAACGACGTCGAGCCCCGGCACCTCGTCTCGGATCTCGTGACCGCAGTCACCCATGCCACCGAGGGCGCTGTGGGCGCACGCACCCGAGCCGCCATCGACAGCGATGCCGGATCCGACGCCGAGGCGCTCCTCGCGAGTCTCGTCACCGAGATCGACGAGCATGCCGGGCCGCTCGTCATCGCGCTGGATGACGGGCACCTCGCCGACTCCGTCCAGAGTCAGGAGGCGCTCAGCTTCCTCATCGACCATCTGCCGCCGCGGACCGCACTGGTCATGACCACCCGAGCAGACCCGCAGCTGCCGTTGGCGCGCCTCCGCGCGAGGGGCGAGCTGCTCGAGATCCGTGCCGCCGACCTGCGGTTCACCGGCTCCGAGGCACACCGCTTCCTCACCGAGATCATGGACCTGACGCTGGACCAGCACCACGTGGACGCTCTGGAGTCCCGGACCGAGGGCTGGCCGGCCGGACTGCAGCTCGCTGCACTCGCGGCGAGGGGGCGGACCGCTTCGCCTGCGACTCTCGATGCCTTCATCGAGGACTTCAGTGGGAGCCACCGGTTCGTCCTGGACTACCTCGTCGACGAGGTGCTGGCCGCCGTCGACGGCGACACAAGGGGCTTCCTCCTCCGCACGTGCGTGCTCGAACGACTGACCGGTCCCTTGTGCGACGCGGTCACCGGTGGCACCGACGCTGCGCTGACCCTCACGTCGCTCGAACGCCGGCACCTCTTCGTCGTCCCCCTCGACGACGACCGGAGGTGGTTCCGCTACCACCACCTCTTCGCCGACGCGCTGAGGGTGAGGCTGAGGTCCGAGACCCCGGACGACGTCGCCGACCTGCACCGGCGCGCAGCGACGTGGTACGCGGCCCAGGGTCTCCTCCCCGAGTCGACCCGGCACGCCCGAGAGGCGCGCGACGAACCGCTCACCGCATACCTCGTCGAGGCGGCCATCCCGATACTGCGGCGGGAGCGGCGGGACCAGGCGATCATCGACCTGGTCCGGCCGTTGTCGGAGGACGTGGTGAGTGGGAGCCCGCTGCTGGCCACGACCCGAGCCTGGACGCACCTCGTGGCCGGCGAGATCCCACAGATGGACGCGTGGCTCAGCGCGGCCGAGAACGCAACCGTCCCGACTGGCGTCGCCGACCTGCCCGCCCTGCCGGCCGGGCTCGAGACAGAGCGGCGCACGGAGCTCCGACTCGTTCCCTCCACGGTCGCGATCTATCGGGCTGCCCTCGCGCAGGCAGCCGGCGACATCCCGGCCATCCTCCGACATGCCACCCAAGCGGCTGCCCTGGCCGAGCCCCAGGACCATCTCGCGCACGCCTCAGCGGCCGGCTTCCTCGGGCTCGCCGACTGGCTCAGCGGCGAGCTGCGCGACGCCCGAACGCGATTCGACGAGACCCGCACACGACTCGAGGCGGCAGGGAACATCGCCGACGCCCTGGCGACCACCGTCCCCATCGGCGCCATGCTCGTCGGGCTCGGTCGCCCTGACCGGGCCCGCGCGCTCTTCGAGCATGACCTCGGGATCGCTGAGCAGCACCCCGCATCTCCGCTGGCGAGCCAGGCCGATCTCCATGTCGGGCTCGCAGGAATCCTCCGGGAGCTGGGCGAGTTCGCTTCTGCTGCCGCGCATCTGGCTTCCGCGCAGGACCTGGGTCCGTCGGCGTCCCTGCCGGAGAACCGATTCCGTTGGTATGCGGTGGCCGCCGACCTCAAAGCCTCCACCGGTGACTACCCGGCTGCCCTGGAGGAGCTCGCGCGGGCACAGGACCTCTTCCGTCCCGGCTTCCTCCCGGACGTCCAACCCCTCGCTGCGCAGCGCGCCCGCCTGCTCGTGCGACTGGGTCGACTGGACGAGGCGCACGGCTGGGCGACCGAGCATGGCCCTGCGCAGCGACGAGCCCGTCGCGTTCCAGCGGGAGTACGAGCTCATCACTGGGCCAGGGTCCTGCTCGCCGAAGGCGGACCACGCGTGACTGAGGCGCTGGACCTGCTCGACCGGGTCCTCGACGATGCCCAGGAGGCAGGGCGGCACGGCACGGTCGTCGACGCGCTGGTGGCCCGAGCCCTGGCCCACGCCGCGTTGGAGCATCGGGATGCCGCCGTCGCAGACGTGTCACGGGCGGTGACGACGGGTGTGCCGGCGGGCTACCGCAGGATCTTCCTCGACGAGGGTGCTCCGATGCAGGAGCTGCTCCGCGCCGTGCCACGCGAGCCCGGAGCGCCGGCGGCTGAAGCGACCCGGCTGCTCCTCGACTCGACGCCGACCAGATCGGCCGGCCCTTCGGGCCCAGGACCCGTGGCGGGTGGTGAGCCCCTCACCCGGCGCGAGCTCGACGTGCTCCGTCTCCTCGACAGCGAGCTGACCGGACCGGAGATCGCCGCCCACCTCTTCGTCTCGCTCAACACGTTGCGCACGCACACCAAGCACATCTTCACCAAGCTCGACGTGACGACCCGGCGTGGTGCGGTGCGCCGAGCGGTTGACCTGGGTCTGATCTGAGTCGGCGCCTCCTCGATTACCCCAAGGAATCACATCGTCATGTGATGTGGGCTCACCACACCCCCTCCTACCTTCAGCAGGACCGGCCAACCCGGCCGCTCTCAGGAAGGAGTCCCCCACATGTCCATCACCCCCAGCACCCTCACCCGGATCGCCGGCGTCTGCGCCGTCACCGCCGGTGCCATCTTCATCGCGGTCCAGATCAACCACCCGCCGCTCGACGTCGAGCACATCCAGACGACCGGCATGGCCCTCCGCGAGACCGCGAAGGCCGTCATGGCCGCACTCGCACTCGTCGGCATCGCCGGCATGTACCTCCACCAGGTCCGGCGCGCCGGCATCCTCGGACTCGTCGGCTACGTCGTGCTCTCGATCGGTTACCTCGCGATGTTCGCCGTCCAGTGCATCGCCGGCTTCGTCCTCCCGACCGTCGCCGCCAGCGACCCGGCGTTCGTCCAGACGGTCCTGGACGAGGCAGCCGGTGGGCCCGCGTCCGGCCAGATCGGTCACCTCCACGAGCTCCTCCTCATCTCCGGCATCGGGTATGCGGTGGGCGGCCTGCTCCTCGGCGTCGCCCTGTTCAGAGCCCGGGTCCTCACCCGGTGGGCCTGCGCGCTCATGGCCGTCGCCACCACCTCAGTCCTGGCCCTCCCGGCCCTGCCGGAGTCCTTCAGCCGGCCGTTCGCCGTTCCGATGGGCCTCGCCCTCATCGGCCTGGGCGTGTCCCTCGCCCGCAGTGCTGGGGCCGAGCTCTCCTCGGAGGCTGACGCTGCAGCCACCGTCGTCCCCCAGAGCATCGCCTCGACTCCAGCGGCCGCCGTTGAGCAGAGCACGTCCTCCCCGCGCACCACCTCCCCTCAGACGCCCACGTCCTCTCAGGACACCACCGAGCGCCCCGCTGAGCGGGTGACGATCCCATGAGCCTCCTCATCGAGTCGGACCGGCCTGCCACGCGCAGGCCGGTCCGCCGGGGGTGGCCGCTCGCGATCGTCCTCATCCTGCTGAGCGCGATCCCCCTCGCGGCCGGCGCCCTACGGCTCATCGAGCTGTTCGGAGGGCCTGAGCTGCGAGCACCGGACCCCCGGTTCGGCTCCGTCCCGGTCGCGCTGATCGTGCACATCGTCACCTCGGCCGGCTTCGCCCTCGGCGGCGTCGTCCAGTTCCTGCCCCGGTTCCGTCGGGCCCACCGCGAGTGGCACCGCCGCATCGGTCGTGGGGTCGCACTCGCCGGGGGAGTGGTCGCCTGCTCCGCCCTCTGGCTCACTCTCACGTACGAGCCCCAGCCCGGAACCGGGTCGCTGCTCCTCGCCTTCCGGCTCGTGTTCGCCACCGCGATGCTCGGGTGCCTGGTCCTCGGCGTCCGCGCGATCCGAAGCGGCGCGGTCGGTGAGCACCGCGCGTGGATGACCCGGGCATACGCCATCGGCCTCGGAGCCGGCACCCAGGCCTTCACGGAGGGGATCGCTGTCGGTCTGCTCGGTGAGAGCGTGCTCGTCGGTGACCTCGCCAAGGGTGCCGGGTGGATGCTCAACCTCCTCATCGCTGAGGTGGCGCTGCGTCGATGCCGACGGTCCGAGCGGTTCGGTCAGCGCGTCAACCGCGTCCGTCCGAACCTCGCGTCCGAGGCGATCCCTCGCCCCGTGCCCGCCAAGCCGGTTCCCACCGCTGGGACCGACACGAGAGCGCCGGAGCGCCGCCGTCATGACGAGTGATACCAGCAGTGACATGAGCTACGAGATCCGGATCCGAGGTCATCTGGATCCCTGCTGGGAGGAGCTGCTCGAGGCCACCTCGCTGGCCCACCAGCCCGACGGCACCACCTGCCTCCGGACGGGGCCCATCGACCAGGCCCGGCTGCACGGCATCATCGCCCGCCTGCGCGATGGCGGGGTGACCCTGCTTCTCGTCCGGGCCGGCGGAGAGCGGAAGGCTGCCGACGCGCCCGGGTGACCCGCACGCACACCGACAGTGCCGCCCAGACGTGGCCGTCAGCGAGAGGATCGACGGCGTCCTCCGATCGGCCCGAAGAGTGCGGCGCGACGCCGCATCACTGGCCTGCCTCACCCCGACGGGTGGATGATTCAGGCGGCGGAGACCCTCGGGAGATCTCGCCTGGGCCGCCGGTGCCCAGCGCACCGACACGTCATCGGCAGGGAGGTGGCAGTGGAGCAGAAGGTCAGGCCGCACAACCCTCGGACGTCACCGCGCCTGGATGTCCTCCTCTCGGGAAGCGACGACGTCAACCACAGTCGGGCGGAGAACAACGCCTCCCTCGCCGTGGCGGCTGCCGAGGCGCCGCCAGGTGAGGATGAGCGCGCAGGGACCGTCAACACGGCGGACCCGACCCAGATGGCGCAGGCTGCCTTGCAGGCCGTCCAGCGGGCACGGCTCGCGGTCGACCAGGTCGAGCCCGTCGCGGAGGTGAAGGACCTCTCCCGCACGGTCGTCGAGCAGCGCGTCAAGGAGCGCGAGCGCGACCCGGAACCGTCGAGCGACATCCGGATGAGTGTCTTCATCAAGCTCGACCGTGACCTCGAGCCCGCACGACTCCAGGCCGTGCAGGATGCCGTTGAGAAGCACGCCCGCCGGATCTGCTGGAAGCTGGACACGGCCGCGGCCGAGATGACGGCGGCCGGTGTCGCCGCGCTCGTCCATGAGGACGCGATCGCCTATATCGAGACGGGTCAGACCCTCAACGAGCCCACCCCTCTCGTAGAGCGCGCCACTTCTCTGCAACCTCCTCGACGCTCCGTCTCGACTGCGCGGGCCCACCACCATGACGGCGAAGGCGTCGTGGTCGGGATCATCGACGTCGGGGGCTTCGACTTCGCCCACCCCGACTTCATCCGGGACGGACGGACGCGGTGGGAGGCGATCTGGGACCAGGGCGGGACGACCCGACCCCCTCCCGACAGCGACCCCAAGAGCGGCCTCTCGTATGGCAGCGAGATCCTGGGCAGTCACATGAAGGCCGCGCTGGCCGCTTCTGGGAAGCGTGGTCTGGCCGCCACCGAGCTGGAGCCCCAGTCCTCGATGGTGCCCGGCTCCCACGGCACGCACGTGGCCTCGATCGCCGCGGGCAACAGTGGTGTCGCACCCAAGGCCAGCCTGGTCGGCGTGCTCGTGAGCATCCCGGCAGCGGGTGACGCAGCAACGACGAGCTTCTACGACTCGACGAGGATCGCCGACGCCATCGAGTACCTCCTGCGGGTGGCTGGTCGGGTCGAGGAGGGTCAGCCACCACGGCCGTTGTCCATCAACATCAGCCTCGGCACCAACGGTCACGCCCACGACACCTCGAGCCCGATGGCGCGCTGGATCGACAACGCCCTGGCGACCCGGGGACGGTGTGTGAGCGTCGCGGCCGGCAACTCGGGCCAGGTGGAGGCGGGTCCCACCGACAGCCCCCGCGCCCTGCTCGGTCGCATCCATGCCGGGGGCGTGATCGCCGCGACGAACCTCCGGCACGAGCTCGGCTGGGTCGTCGGCGGCGAGGGCATCTCCGACTACTCCGAGAACGAGATGGAGATCTGGTACCCACCGCAAGACCGCTTCGACGTCGAGGTCCGACCTCCAGGCGGCGCCTGGGTCGGACCCGTGCCACTCGGGAAAGCCATTCGTCACGAGTTCCTCGACGACGGAACGGTGCTCAGCATCCACTCCGAGGCCTACCACCCCGCCAACGGGCTGAACCGCATCTCCATCCTGCTCTCGCCGTTCTACGGGAAGCGCGAGGGAACGACGCAGGAGATGCGTCCGATCACCTCCGGCGAGTGGCGGGTCCGGCTCACCGGGGTCGTGGTCCGCGACGGCCGGTTCGACGCCTGGATCGAGCGGGACGACCCACGCGCCCTCCCGGGCGGACTGGGTCGCTGGAACTACCCCTCCCGCTTCAGCGAGGGCTCCTACACGAGCGACCGGATGATCGGCTCCCTCGCGTGCGCCGAGCGCCTCCTCTCGGTCGCCAACGCCGACCTCACGAGGAACTCGGCGCACGTGACCTCGAGCCGCGGTCCGACCCGTGACGGCCGGTCGAAACCCGACATCGCGGCGGACGGGACCCAGGTCGTGGCAGCATGCGGGTTCAGTCACAAGACGCGGTGGATCCAGATGACCGGCACGAGCATGGCCAGTCCATATGTCGCGGGGGTTGCCGCCCTCATGCTCGCCGTCGTCCCCCAGCTGACCTCCGCACAGATCCAAGGGGTCATGCGCTCGACATCGGCGCCCCTTCCCGGACAGACCTTCGGATGGCGCAACGACACCGGTTTCGGTGTGATCGACGCCGCCGCGTGCCTCCGCCGCACAGTCGAGTTCCGCGAGATGTTCGACGCGCTGCCGAAGACCTCCATCTCCACGAAGGACGGGCGATGAGACTCGAGGCCTTCCACGCGGCCGACGGTGACTGCCTGCTCCTCAGCTCGGCGGACGGGCGTCACGTGCTTATCGACGGCGGGCGGTCAGGCACCTTCGTCGAGAACTGCCGGCCGCGTCTGCAGGAGCTGCGGGAAGCGACCCAGGCCCTCGACCTCCTCCTCGTCAGCCACACCGACGCCGACCACATCACCGGGATCCTGCGACTGCTCCGCGACGTCGGCGACTGGATCGTCTACTCCCACCAGCGGTCCGAGGCCGGCGGCAACCCCACCTATCCCGAGCCGGCAGCACCCCGCCCGCCCGACATCAAGTCACTCTGGCACAACTCCTGGGACGAGCAGCTGGCCGGACTCGAGGGACCGATCGAGGCCCTCGCCGTGCAGGTGGCGGAGGCGACGTCCCTGGCCGCTGCGGCGGTCGCCGACGCACCGGCGGAGACCCGGCTTGCCCTGGCGGACCTCTCCGGTCTGGCGCAGAGCATCGCCGACGGGGCCCGACTGTCCCAGATGATCGAGGACCGCACACCGCTCACGCGCAACAAGGGCTTCCCGGACCATCTGGTCCTCCTGCGCGAACGACCGCACAGGAAGCGGCTCGGCAGTATGCGGTTGACCGTTCTCGGGCCGACCGAGCGTCACCTGCGGGCCTTCCGGAGCGAATGGCGGAAGTGGCTCGAGGAGACCGGGGTGAAGGTGGCACCCGGGGGTGCGGCGCATACCTCCTCGGCCGCGGACGGTGCGGGTCTCGCGCTCGGCGGCCGCCTCCCGGCGTCCTTCGAGGAGGCGGCCCAGATCATCGAGAAGGTCGGGGCGCGGTACGTGACCATCCCCAACCGCGCCTCGATCACGGTGCTCGCGGAGGAGAGGCGTCGCTCGGTCCTCCTCACCGGTGATGCTGCCGAGGAGGAGCTGCTCGAGGGACTGACCGCCATCGGCAAGCTCGGCGAGGACCCGGACGGCAAGCCCTTCCACTGCACGGTGCTGAAGGTCCAGCACCACGGTGCGAGCCACAACATCAGCTCGAGCTTCACCAAGCGGGTCTTCGCCGACCACTACGTCTTCTCCGGCGACGGTGCGCACCACAACCCCGAGCCCTCGGCCATCGCCACCATTGCCGCGACCCGGCCCGCCAACGCAGGGCCCTACACGATGTGGTTCACCTCCTCCGAGACCCGCTCATCCGTCAAGGCGCGCCGCGCAGCGATGGCGGCGGCGCTGGCGGAGGCACGGGAGGCCGCCGAGCGCGACCGGAACCTCACCGTGAAGGTGCTCCCGGACGACGAACGCTCGCTCGTCATCGACGTCTGAGCACGCGCACGTACTCTCCCGCAACTCGGCGCCCGCCTTTATGGGTGTCCACACGCGCGACGCAGCGCGCGCATACGCTCCCGATGTTGGCGACAGCCCCCTTGTGGGAGCACCTTCGTGCGGTCGATCGCGCGCATACTCTCCCGCAACTCGCCGGCGCTGGCTGTGGGCGCCCAACCGTGCGGTCGATCGCGCGCACGTCATCCCGATGACGGCGAGTGCCGCTTGTGGGAGCACCTTCGCGCGACCCAGCGCGCGCATACTCTCCCGCAACTCGGCACCCCAGCCCGTGGGCACCCATCTGTGCGGAGGCGCCAGAACATTTATTCAACCAAATGGTTGACAACCTAGCCGGACCTCTGCCAGGCTCTATTCAACCGATCAGTTGAGGAGCATGATGTCCGACCGTCTCGACCACGTCTTCGCGGCACTGGCCGATCCCACCCGACGCGACCTCGTCGCCCGGCTGGCCAGGGCGGACGCCACTGTCGGAGAGCTCGCCGAGCCCTACGACATGAGCGTCCAGGCGGTCTCCAAGCACGTCAGCGTCCTCGAACGCGCCGGGCTCGTCACCAAGTCCAAGGACGCCCAGCGCCGAACGGTCCGACTCGAGGCGGAGGTGTTCGACCTTATGACGAAGTGGATCGAGCGCTACCGCCGCGAGGCCGAGGCGCGCTACCAGCGCCTCGACGCGGTTCTCGCCGAGCTCGACGAGGACGGCACACCGAAGTCACCCACAACCCCCACCACCCACTCGTCCGAAGAGAGCGCCGCAAAGGAGCGAGCATCATGACCACCACCACGATCCGCGAGGCCACCATCGAGGCCGACCAGACGGTTCCCGCCATCCACATCACCCGCGACTTCCGCGCAACGCCCGCCCAGCTCTTCCGGGCACACACCGACAAGGACCTGTTCACCCGCTGGGTCGGCCCCAACGGGATGGCCACCGAGGTGCTGCGCTGGGACCCGCGCAACGGCGGTGAGTGGCGCTATGTCGCCCGCCGCGACGGTGAGGAGTACACCTTCCGGGGCTGCTTCCACACCGTGCGGGAGGACACCATCGTGCAGACCTTCACCTTCGAGGGCATGCCGGACGCCGTCGCCCTGGAGACCCTCACCTTCGTAGATCTCGGGGGCGGCTACACCAGGCTGCACGCCATGTCGCTCTGTGACAGCTTCGAGGGTCGGGACGCCTGGCTCGCCTCCGGCATGGAGGTCGGCGTCAACGAGGGCTACGCCAAGCTCGACCGGCTCCTCGCCGACGAGGCGACCGAGGACGGGACCGACGAGTCCTAGAGCTCACGGGTCCACGCGGAGCCGGGCCTTGTTCCGCACCACCCCGGTCCGCAGGGCCCGCAGCACGAGGTATGCGGTGAGCACCCAACCGAGAACCTGCGCCCACGCGACACCCGTGAGGAAGATCAGCATCATCGCGATGAGGGTCGGGACGAGGTAGCGGAAGGCGAGCACCACATACCCGCCGAACGAGGGCATGGGGACGCCGGCACCGTCGGCGACCGCCTTCACCATGAAGTTAGGTCCGTTGCCGATGTAGGTGACCGCCCCGCAGAACACGGCACCGAGGCTGATCGACACGAGATACGGCGTGAAGACGCCCGCGACGCTGGGCTCACCACCCAGCTCGCGGGCCATCTCGAAGAACGTCACATAGGTCGGGGCGTTGTCCAGCACCGCCGAGAGGCCTCCGGTGAACACGAAGAAGGTGACCCGGTTCAGCGGGAGGTCCGGAGCCACCTGCGCGAGGTAGCGCAGCGCCGGCATCATCGTCAGGAAGATGCCGATGAAGATCGCGGCGACCTCCTGGATCGGGCCCCAGTGGAACCCGTTGTCCACGAACCGGGCCTTCAGGTCACCGGTGCGCAGCGAGATGAGCGCCACTGAGATCATGATGATCTCGCGCCACGGCACCCACTGGGCAAATGAGGCGTGCCCCTTCTCGATCGCGTGCAGGTCCACGCTCGGCGCGAAGGCGACCGCCAGGACGATGACGGCGAGGAAGGCGAAGTGGATGCCGCCCCTGATCCGCAGGGGCTCGATCTGGGTGGCGTCCAGCCGCTTGTTCTCAGCCGGTTCGGCGGCGTAGAGCTTCCGGTCGAGCGCGTAGTACGTCAGCAGGAGCAGGGCGTTGACGAACACCCACATGGGGAAGAGCGAGAAGGTCCACGTGAAGGGAACTCCTCGCAGCATCCCGAGGAAGAGCGGCGGGTCTCCGAGCGGGGTGAGCAGGCCCCCGCAGTTGGCGACGATGAAGATGAGGAAGACCACCGAGTGCATCCGGTGGCGCCGCTCCTGGTTGGTGTTGAGCAGCGGCCGGATGAGCAGCATCGCCGCGCCGGTCGTGCCGATGAAGCTCGCCAGCCCCGCACCGACCGCGAGGAAGGTCGTGTTGACCCGCGGCGTGGCGCGGATGTCGCCGGCGAGGAAGATGCCTCCGGAGACGACGAACAGCGCGAGCAGCAGCGCGATGAACTGGCCGTACTCGACGAGCGCGTGGACCACCGTCTGCCCGTCGCCACCGGCGAGGAACCAGATCGCGACAGGGACACCGAGCGTGAGGGCGACGAGCAGCTGGTTCCGGTGCTTCTCCCAGTGGTGGCTGAGGGCGGGGACGAGTGGCGCGACCGCGATGGTGAGGAGCATGAGGACGAACGGGATGATGCCCCACCACTCAACCTGCACCGCGCTTGCTCCCTCGTCGTCGAATGGGCTGTTGTTCGCGGGCCGCTGTCGAGCACCCCGCTGCCGGATGGTTCGTCAATGTAGAGGCTGAGCCATCGCCCTCCCGCCGCCGAGAGGCGGGCGGGCGATGAGCGGCGACAGGACCGCGACGAGCGGCACCGGACGCGGCGCTCCTCCGGACCCGTCGTGACGCTACCGTCTTGGCGTGCCCGAGATAGAGATCACGACCCCTGTCGACCTCACCCGGCCGGACGGCCGGCTCAACCCGGCGGCTATCGGCTGGACCCGGACCCCGCTGCACCGGACCGACGGCATCGGTCGCGGTCGGGTCGGTTGGGGCCGCAACAAGCGCTGGGAGTACTGGGCGGTGACCACGCCGACCCACGTCGCCGCCGTGGTCGCCTCCGACATCTCGTATGCGGGGGTCCCCTCACTCTTCGTCCTGGACCGCCGCTCGGGCGAGCAGATCGCCGTCGACGGCATCTCGCCGTTCGCCCGTGGGACGAGCCTCCCGGGCACCCTCGATGCAGGGCCGTCGCGGGTCCAGGGCAAGAAGCTCCGGATCGACCTCGAGCCCGGGGCGAGCGGGACCCGGATCAGGGCGATGACGGATCGTGTCGAGCTCGACGTCCTCGCACTGCTGCCCGAGGGGCACGAGCGGCTCGGCGTCGTGGTGCCCTGGAGTGATCGGCTCTTCCAGTACACCGTCAAGGACCCGGCCCGCCCGGCGGTGGGCCGGCTGACCGTGGACGGCACCGCATACGAGATCGGCGGAGCCGACGCCTGGGCGACCCTCGATCACGGCCGCGGCCGGTGGCCCTACTCCATCTCGTGGAACTGGGGAGCCGGCTCCGGAGTCTGCGACGGTCACCGGATCGGGCTGCAGGTGGGTGGCCGGTGGACCGACGGGACCGGGGTGACGGAGAACGCGATCATCGTCGATGGGCGGCTCACCAAGATCAGTGACGACCTGCAGTGGGACTACGCGCCGGGAGACTGGATGGCGCCGTGGCGCGTGCACGGCGGCGCCGTCAACGTGACCTTCCAGCCTGAGCACGTGCGGCGCGCTGTGACCCAGCTCGGGGTGCTGGCCTCACGCACGCACCAGTGCTTCGGGACCTGGTCGGGGCGCGTGGGCGACGTGGCCGTCGACGGGATCTACGGCTGGGCGGAGGACGTCCACCAACGCTGGTGAGTGCGCCGGTGGGGTGCTCGTGAGTGGCCAACTCGGCGTCCTCTCGTCCCCGCAATTCCCCGCGAGGAGCGACGGTTGGCAAGGCTGTTCGTCTCTCGGGGACGGCGCAGCCGGGCCTCATCGGCGCCGTCTACAGTGGGCGAGCATGAGCGGCTCCCATCCACCCATCGAGAACGTCGCCATCGTCGGAGCGGGTGCGATGGGGGCGATGTACGCGGATCACTTCTCCCGCAACGGTTTCCGCACCCTGATCCTCGCCACGGGCGAGCGGGCCGAACGCCTGCGCGCCCAGCCGACCACCGTCAACGGCACGCTCCTGGACGCCGAGGTCATCGATCCTCTCAAGCCTGGAGCTCAGCCCCGGGCTGCCGATCTCGTGATCGTCGCCGTGAAGCACCAGCATCTCCCCCAGACGGTCGCCCTCCTGGCGCCCGTCGTCACCGAGCGCACGACGATCCTGTCCGTCCTCAACGGCCTCGAGAGCGAGGAGATCATCCTCCGCGGCCTCCGGGAGGCAGGCGTCCGGATCGACGACGACCAGGTGCCGCTGTGCATCGCCCTGGCCATGGACGCCGAGCGCACCGGCCCCGACGTGCGCTTCACCCAGGCCGGCCGCCTCGTTCTCGGCCCCGCGACCGGCATCGGTGATCAAGGGTCGCCACGCCTCGCCGCCCTCCATGAGGCGCTCAGCCGCGCCGGTCTGGCGAGCTCGACGCCCCCGGACATGCGGCACCAGATGTGGTGGAAGTTCATGGTCAACGTGGGCATCAACCAGGCCTCGGCCGTCATCCGCACGGGGTACGGCGGCTTCCAGAAGCCAGGCCCCGCATACGAGCTCATGATGGCGCTCATCGAGGAGGTGCGCGCCGTCGCACGGGCAGAGGGCGTCGACCTCACCGATGCGGATGTCGAGCGCTGGCACGAGGTCCTCGCCGGGCAGCCCGCCGACGGGATGACGTCGATGCACCAGGACGTGCTCGCCGGGCGTCGGACCGAGGTCGACATCTTCGCCGGACGGGTCGTCGGGCTGGGCGCAGGCCACGGGATCCCGGTGCCGCACAACCAGACGATGCTCTGGATCCTGCGGGCGCCCGGCGACTGACGCGTCTGCCCGAGTGACTCGAGCGGATCAGGGGATCGGGGGCCAGGGAGGCGGTGGGATCTTCAGACCGGGAGGAGGCTCGCCGAACTTCGCCTCGTGCCACTGGGCGTAGGCCGCCACGGCGGTGGGGAGGGTCGGGAAGATGCGGTCCCGGCCGACCCGGTCGAGGAAGCCGGCTGCCGCGAGCGGATGGCGCAGGTCCTGCTTGACCCGGGCCAGCGCGAGCTCGATGCCCATGTCGGTGAGCGTCTCCCGCAGTGAGTCGAGGGCGTCGACCGCCGTGACGTCGACCTCGACGTTCGCCTCCACGTTGAGCACCATCCAGTAGACCGGACCTTCTTTGAGCGCCTCAGTCACGCTGTCGAGCGCCCTGGTGAGGAAGTTCGCCGAGTTCGCGAAGAACAGCGGCGAGTCGTACCGGTAGACGACGAGACCCGGGACCTGGACCGCGTCGGGATAGTCGTCGACGTCGTGCATCCCCGCGACCCCCGGAACGTAACCGAGCACCCCGTCGTGCGGGTTGACGATCCGGCGGAGCAGGTCGAGCACGGACAGGGCGATCGCCGCGCCGATGCCGCCCAGGACGCCGAGCACGAGGACGGCGACCGTCGTGAGCAGCGACAGGACGAGCTCACTGTCGCGGAACGACGCGAACCGACGGAACTCGCCGATGTCGACGAGCCGGATCGCTGCGAAGACGACGATCCCGCCGAGCGCCGCCTCGGGGAAGGTGCCGAGCACGGGCCCCAGCCAGAGCAGGGTCGCGACGACGAGGACCATCGAGACCAGTGAGTGCAGCTGCGTGCGGCCGCCCACCGTGTCGGCGATCGCGGTGCGGCTGCCGCTGGAGCTCACGGGGAAGCCTTGGAAGAGGCCGGCTGCGATGTTCGCGCCGCCGAGGGCGAGGAACTCCTGGTTGCTGTCGATCCGCTCGCGCCGGCGGATCGCGAACGCCCGGCCGGTGAGGACGTTGTCGGTGTATGCGACGACCGCCACCCCGACTGCGGCCGGCAGGAGCCGCCACAGGTTGACCGACGTCACGTCCGGGACGTGGAGCGTGGGCAGGCCCTGCGGCACGTCACCGACGACGGTGATGCCGAGGTCGGTGAGGTCGAAGACGTAGACGACGGCGGCTGCGCCGAGCATCGCGATGAGCGGGCCGGGCAAGCGTCGCGCGTAGCGGTGGAAGAGGAGGAGCGTGACGACCGTCGCGAGGGCCAGGACCAGCGTGGGCACGTGCGTCTCGTGCAGGTGCGACAGGGCGTACCAGAGCCCACGGAGGGTCGTCCCTCCCTCGGTCTCGATCCCGAAGATGTTGCCGAGCTGGCTCACGACCATGAGGACGGCGATCCCGGCCATGTAGCCGACGAGGACCGGCTTCGACAGCAGCTCGGCCAGGAAGCCGAGTCGCAGGACGAAGCCCACGAGGCACACCAGCCCGACCGCGATCGCCATGAGGGCGGCGATCTGCGCGGGGGTGAGCCCACCGGCGGCACCGGCCGCCAGGAGGGCGCCGACTCCGGCCGCGGTCATGAGGGCGGTCGTCGACTCCGGGCCGACGGAGAGCTGGCGGGAGCTGCCGAGCACCGCATACACGATCAGGGGCGGAATGACCGCCCAGAGTCCGGTGACCGGCTGGAGGCCGGCGACCTCCGCATACGCGAGGACCTGGGGGACGAGGTATGCGGCAACGGTCACCCCCGCGATGACGTCGCCGCGCAGCCACGCGCGCTTGTAGTTCCGGAGCACGACGAGACCTGGGGTGAACCTCTCCCAGCGGCTTGACGCCTCGGTCCCGGCGCCCTCCAGACCGACTCGAGACTCCAATCCTCACCTGCTCTTCAAAGGTGTGCGCCCGCGTGACGTGTGTCGGTGAGTCTAGTGAGACGAGCCCGCTGTCACGGAGCGGATCTGCACACAGGACATCGATGGACCCGAACACTGGCCGACCGGGCCATTGACCAGCGCGGACACCGACCATCACAGTGACCATGAAGGACATTGACCGCCTGGTCGCGCCGCGCGACGCTGTGCGCAGTCGACCCTAGTGAGACACGATGCCGAACAACCTCGTTCCTCCAGGCCGGTACGTCGAAGAGCTCCCGACGTCACTGCCCATCAGCACCGCCCCCACCTCGGTCGCGGCGTTCATCGGTGAGGCGCCCCACGGCCCGGTGCACTATCCCGTGACCGTGACCAACCAGGCCGACCTCATGACCACCTTCGGCGCGACACCCGCGTCCGGTCTGGGTGCCGCTGTCGAGGCGTTCTTCGTCAACGGCGGCTCGACGGCCGTCGTCGTCCGGGTCGAGGACGGGTCGCGCGCGGCCGGAGTGGAGCTGGGTCTGCGCACACTCGACGCTGTCGATGACGTGAATCTCCTTGTCCTGTCTCCTTCTACACCTGAAGGGCAGGTACCGGACGCGGCTTGGGCCGCGGCGCTGCGGTACGGCCACGCCCGAGGCACCTTTCTCATCGTCGATCCGCCACCCGGCCTGTCCGCGGCCAAGGTCCGGGGGTGGGCGGACGTCGTCGGGCTGACCGGAACCGCCGCCGTGGACGCGGCCCTGTACTTTCCGCGGCTGCTCCGCGCGGGCGCTGGAGGTGCAGCGCCGGTCGCGGTCGCGGCATCCGGGGCGGTCGCCGGGGTCTATGTCCGCACCGATGTCCAGCGGGGTGTCTGGCGTGCACCTGCCGGAACCGACGCGAGGGTGGTCGGCACCGTCGGGCCCGAGGTGAGGCTGACAGACGGGCAGTCGGGCGAGCTCAACCGACAGGGCATCAACGTCATCCGCGCCCTGCCTGGACATGGCACCGTCGTGTGGGGATCCCGCACCCTGCGAGGCGCAGACGGCTTCGCGGACGAGTACAAGTACGTGCCGGTCCGCCGACTCGCCCTGCACCTGCACGACAGCATCACCCGCGGTATCCGGTGGACGGCGTTCGAGCAGAACGGCGAGGCCCTGTGGGCTCGGCTGCGACTTCACGTGGGCACCTTCCTCCACGACCTCTTCCGGCGAGGCGCGTTCCAGGGCACGACCCCTCGGGAGGCATACTTCGTCGCCTGCGACGCGAGCACGACGTTCCCCGTCGACATCGCCTCCGGGATCGTCAACATCGTGGTCGGCTTCGCCCCGCTGAAGCCAGCAGAGTTCGTCGTCCTGCACTTCAGGGCTCAGACCCTGCCGCCGGTGGAGCCCATCGACTGGGTCTGACCTCATCGGCTGATGTCAGCCGCTCCCTCCAGACCCGTCAGGAACGGACAGCCTGCTCGCAGTCGCTGCAACGGCGAGCCGGCCGGCCTCAGCGACGTGGTCGCAGCCTCTTCAGCGGCAGCTGGCCGGTGTCTGCGACCTCGGCCGCGATGTCGGAGACCTTGCGATTCAGGTCCTGGCTCGCCATCCGGAGCAACGCAAAGGCCTGCTCGCGGGTGAGGTTGTTCCGCGTCATGAGAACGCCCATGGCGACTCCGATCTCGCGGTTGGTCACCATTGCGCGGGCGAGGTTCTCCGCCTCGTCGCTGGCGAGGTGGGCACTCACGAGCAGCGAGCACTGTGTGGCCAGCATCGTGCCGTTCCGGACGGCCTCGTCGTCGAAGGCGTTGCGTTCCGGGGAGTACAGGTTGAGTCCGGCGATCTCCTTCGACTCATCGAGCAGGACGAGACGGAACGCCAGCACACTGTTCAGCCCGACCTCCTGCGAGGCTCGTGCGCCGAACTCCGGCCACCTCTCGTCCCGCGCGACGTCACCGGTGAGATAGACGTGGTCCTCGAGGATAGCGTCAAGACAAGGCCCCGCTCCGGTCTCGTACTGGATCGCGTCCACACGCAGGGCATGGGGGTCGGACGCCGTCAGGGTCTTCAGGACGCTGGAGCGCACCAGTGTGACACTCGCCCACTCCACGCCCTCGACCACCTCGGACGCCCGAAGCACGAGGCTATCGATCATGCCCTTGGCGCCCAGCTCGGCCGCACCGTGCCGGCTCGACCGGAGCATCAGGTCCACCAGATCGAGAAGGCCCGGCAGCGCGGCCTGGTCGCTGCCTTCGCCGAGGTGGAGGGTCGAATCCGTCTGCACGCGAGTCGCACCCGGAGCAGAAGGGGCGCCGTTCGTCGGGTGATCGACATCCCCGAGGATCTGGTGACCGCCGTCGTCCATGACTTCGAGTATGTCCGTGTGTGCGGACTCCGACCTAGACCGAAGCCGCTCCCCGACCGCTGGGGAGACAGGATCCGACGGGCTCTCCTGTCATGGTCAGCAGGGTTTGCACGGCGTTAGGGTCGCAGCATTCGCGTAGCCCGGCGAGGGGAGAGAGACATGATCGAGCCGGACATCCTGAAGAGACCCCAGATCTCACGATTTGCGGCCGCCCCGGCTGAGGCGGTCTGGGAGGTGCTCTCGGACGGCTGGCTGTACGCCTCCTGGGTCGTAGGTGCGTCCCGGGTGCGCGATGTCGACCCGCGCTGGCCGAGCCCGGGGGCGCGGCTCTACCACAGCGTCGGACTGTGGCCGGCCCTGCTCTCGGACTTCACCGAGGTCGAGGCCAGCCTGGAGCCACACCGGCTCGTCCTCATTGCGCACGCCAAGGTGATCGGCTCGGCCCGGGTCGAGATCACGATCGAGCCGGACGGCCCGGAGGCCTGCACCGTGACAATGGCGGAGGATGCTACGAGCGGCCTGGGCAAGCTCGTCCCCATGCCTGCCCGGCAGGCGATGATCCTGCCCCGCAACCGCGAAGCCCTCCGTCGCCTCGTCCTCCTGGCCGAGGGCCGCTACCGGGCCGAGAGCGGCTGACAGGTGTAGAACCGCGGCAGCGGGGTACGGGAAGGGCATGAGCCCCGACGACACCGTCCGCCCGACCCCACCTCCCGGCGCCCCCACTCACGCCGCCGTCCCCATGGAGGAGCCCGACACGGCGCAGGGCCCTCTCCCTCCCAAGCCCGAGCAGCGCTCACCGGAGACGGTGACCCCGACCGGGAGGGCCTTGCCGGCCGAACCGACCGACATGAGCCAGCAGGGCGCCTTTCTCACGACCTCGACCGGCACCCGGCTGCGGGACACCGACCACTCGCTCAAGGCCGGCCGGCGCGGACCCACCCTCTTGGAGGACCACCACCTCCGCGAGAAGATCACCCACTTCGACCACGAGCGCATCCCGGAGCGGGTCGTCCACGCCCGCGGCGCCGGCGCCCACGGAGTGTTCGTGAGCAGCGGCGCTGCCGCGGACCTGACGAGTGCGGCCTTCCTCGGCAAGGACGTGACCACCCCTGTCTTCGTCCGGTTCTCCACCGTCATCGGTTCCCGGGGCTCGGCGGACACCGTCCGCGACACCCGGGGCTTCGCGACCAAGTTCTACACCGATGAGGGAGTGTTCGACCTCGTCGCGAACAACATGCCGGTCTTCTTCATCCAGGACGGGATCAAGTTCCCCGACGTCGTCCACGCGGCGAAGTGGCACCCCGACCGGGAGATCCCACAGGCCCAGACGGCGCACGACACCTTCTGGGACTTCGTCTCCCTGCACACCGAGGCCCAGCACCACACGATCTGGGCGATGTCGGACCGGGCCATCCCGCGCTCCTACCGGATGATGGAGGGCTTCGGAGTCCACACCTTCCGCCTCGTCGCGGCCGACGGGACCACCTCCCTGGTCAAGTTCCACTGGAAGCCGCGGCTCGGCGTGCACTCCCTGGTGTGGGAGGAGGCACAGATGCTCGCCGGTGTCGATCCCGACTACCACCGCCGGGACCTCTACGACTCGATCGAGGCCGGCGCATACCCGCAGTGGGAGCTCGGCATCCAGGTGTTCGAGGACACCGAGGACCAGACCTTCTCCGGGATCGACCTGCTCGACCCCACGAAGCTCGTCCCCGAGGAGCTCGCCCCGGTGCAGCCCATCGGCATCCTCACCCTGCACGGCACGCCCACGAACTTCTTCGCCGAGTCCGAGCAGGTCGCCTTCCACGTCGGCCACCTCGTCCCCGGCATTGCCGTGACCGACGACCCGCTCCTGCAGACCCGACTGTTCTCGTATGTCGACACCCAGCTCTCGCGGCTCGGCGGCCCGAACTTCAACCAGCTGCCGATCAACCGCACGCACGCTCCCGTCAACGACATGCTTCGAGACGGGATGCACCAGACGGCAGTGCACGGCGGTGTCGCGCCCTACAAGCCGAACACCCTCGACGGCGGCTGCCCCTTCATCGCCGGCGACCCGGAGAACGCCTTCGTCGACGTCCCCCGCGCCATCCCGGCGGACAGCCGGACGGTGCGGGAGGCGCCGGTCTCCTTCGACGACCACTACAGCCAGGCCCGACTGTTCTGGCTCAGCCTCACCCCCGAGGAGCAGGCACACACCGTGCAGGCGTATACCTTCGAGCTCGGCAAGTGCTTCGACGAGAACATCCGCGTTCGGCAGCTGCAGTCGTTGGCCCGTGTCGACGGGCGCCTGGCCGCGGGGGTGGCGGCCGGTCTCGGACTGCCCGCGCCCGAGCCGGCGGTCGAGGTGGAGGACGTGACCCCGAGTCCGGCGCTGGCGCAGATCGGTGGGGAGTGGCCGGTCGACGGCCGGATTGTCGGGGTCATGGTCGACGGGACCGTCGACCCGGACGTCGTGGCGACGGTCGTCGACAGCCTCGCTGCCGCCAAGACCGTCCCGCTGCTCATCGCGCCGAAGGGTGGGCCGATCTGGCCGGATCGCCCCGAGGTGGCCCACCGGACTCTGCTCACGGCGCGTTCCATCGAGTACGACGCGGTGATCTTCATGGCCCTGCTCGCCCCTGCTGCAGACGCCGTGCCCTCACTCGACGCCAAGGCCGGCGCGGACTCCCTCCCCGCTCTCGACCCGCGGATGACGCTCATGGTCGGCGAGCTGTACCGCCACGCGAAGGCGATGGGCGTGGTCGGCGACGCCGACACAGCAGCGGCGCTCGGTCTCGACACAGCTGCGGGAGTGCACGTCGGCGCCGGGGAGACGGTCGTGGACGGCCTGCTCGCCAGTATGCGTCGGCACCGCGTGTGGGAACGGTTCCCCTCGGGCGCGTAAGCGCTTGTGGCGAACCGGGCTCAGTCGTCCTGGTAGTCGATGACGAGCCGGACCGGGTCCTGGAGGACGAACACCCGGAAGGGCACCTCGGACTCCAGGCCGATGAGAACCTGCAGCTGACCTTCGAAGAGCCCGGACACGTGGATGACCTCGACCTCGTCGAGGTCATCCACGTCGATGGGTCCGGCGCGCAGGACCGAGTCGAACTCGGACTCCTCCGGCATCCGCAGACCGCTGATGATGACCTCGGAGACGGCGTCACCCTCGAGGGTGATCTCTTCACCGCTCGGGTCCTCGATCGCGCGCTCGACATAGGTGACCCGCCACCCGGGCTGCCCCGACCCGGACAGATCGAAGACGACGCGGTCGAAGCCATCGTGGTCCCCGGTCCGCACCCCCACTGGTAGCAGGTCTCCCCCACCGCCCGGGAAGTTCGAGCTGTTCTCCGCCGTCGACCACGAGTCGTCCTCGGGGAGCACGGTCTCGGTGGCCGTGGGCGCCGTGGTCGGCGTCGGATCAGTCGTTGCTGGATCCGCCGGGGCAGCCGTCGTGGGGGACGCGGTGTTCGTCCCCAGGGTGACCGCGGGGGACGTCTGCGGCTCCTCGGGATCGTCACCTCCGCAGGCACCGAGTGCCAGCGTGGCGAGTACGGCGAGGACCGCGACTGCTCTGGTGCTCCGGCTCATGATTCCCTCCTTGCCAAGACGGTACCCCCGGGCACCGACCCGAGATGGGGGAATCGCCGTGCGGGCTGCACACCGAGGGGCGGTTTGGTCGCGCGGCCACTCAGCGCACGACGCGCGTCCGCAGCTGGGCGACGGTGTGGGCCGGGAGCCTGATGCGCCGACCGTGATAGGGCAGTCCACCCCTCGCCCTCGCGACGAGAGCGGCCCACGACAGGAGCCCGCGCTCGACCAACCACACCGGGGCCGCCAGTGGAGCGGCGGGATGGAAGTGGGCCGCCGCCCCGTCCCGACGTCGGCCGAGCTCGGCGAGAGCGACGAGGCCGAGAACCGCTGCTCCTAGGCGGTGCGGGCGACGACCGAGCGCCAGGAGCGCAGGCAGGACGCTCAGCTGAGCGGCCAACCGGGCGGGCACGGCCTGGTCCTCATAGGCTTGTCGGAGCCGCTGCGCCACGAAGTGCTGCATCGTGGGCGGATGTCGGGCCACGAGGAGATCCGGCCGGTGGCACACCACTCCGCCGAACGCCTCGACGGTGCGCGCCATCTCGAGGTTCTCGAAGAGCACGTCAGGGCACCAGCCGCCCATCGCCAACGCGGTGCTCCGGCGCAGCGCTGCGGTGCCGGGCCAGTCCGTGGAGACCGCACGGTTGAGCAGGACCCGGCCGGCCTCCCACCAGACCCACCAGGTCCACCGGGTCGGGTGGTTCTGCGGGACGACGAGATCGGCTCCGTCCAGCGCACGGACGAGCGCGGTGAGCGCCTCCCGGGTGTACCGGACGTCGTCATCGGCGATGACCACCTGCTCGTGACGGGCCGCCTCGAGGCCGGTCATCGACCCGACGACCTTGCCATTGGCCCCGGCCCACCGGGCTGCAGGACGCAGGATCCGCACGCTCGGTGACCAGGTCGCCCAGCGGTCCTCGACCCCTGGGTCGGTCGAGCCGTCGACCACGGTGATGTCACACCACCTGACGAGCTCGTCCAGATAGCACCGGAAGTCATCGCACTCCTCTGCCGGAGGACCGTGCCACCTGACCGGAATGACGACCTCGCACGCGAGCCGGGACAGGCCAGGTCGGTTGATCGCGCCGGGCATGGCGCGGGCATCGCTTCGCGTACGTGGTGACACACCGGGTAGATGCCCCGAATCGGCCCTGCGTAAACCCTGGTGCGCCATCCGGCGGATTCCAGCGGCTCGATCTCGCGTCGACCACGGCCTCGGCGACCCTGCACGACATTGCACCGGGCATACAGTCGCCAGAGCAGCGCATCTCATCAGGCGCAGCACCTGGTCCAGCAGTGGCGCCAATCGCTCATCGAAGGGTGCCCCGATGGATCACTTGAGCTCCCGGACCGGGTGTACAGCGGCGATCGACCACGAGATCGCTCGGCTCGCTGCGCAGGTCGAGCTCGCCGACACCCCCGCTCTACGTGCCGACCTCTACGACGAGATGGCCCTTCAGGCAGTGCCGCTCGCGGACTCGATCGCCCGGCGCTACTTCAATCATGGGATCGACCACGACGATCTCGTCCAGGTGGCACGACTCGCGGTGGTCAAGGCGGTCCGTCGCTACCGCCTGGGCGCAGGCACGGGCTTCACGGCGTATGCGGTGCCCACCATCTCGGGAGAGGTCAAGCGGTTCTTCCGGGACCACGGCTGGAGTGTGCGTCCACCGCGCCGCGTCCAGGAGCTCAGGATGCGCGTGCAGTCCGAGGAGGAACGACTGCGCCACCTCATGCTCCGGCATCCGACTGACAGCGAGATCGCCGCGGTCGTCCGGTGCACTCCCCACGAGGTCGTCGAGGCCCGCGCCTCCTCGGGCGCGTTCCACGCGACCTCGCTCGACGCCCCGACCCCGGCAGGAGACACCCTCGGCGACCAGATGAGCGGAGCCGCCTCACCGGCGGAGGACATCGTCGTGCGGGATGCGCTGCGTCGCGGTGTCGCCTCGCTGGATGAGCGACAGCGCCTGGTCGTGCGGTTGCGGTTCGCCGACGACCTGACCCAGTGCGAGATCGCGGCGCGGATCGGGGTCTCCCAGATGCAGGTCTCCCGGATGCTGTCCAGGATCATCGACACGCTCAGGTGCGCACTGGACGACCGGCGCCTCGAGCCCGCCTGACCAGGTTGCAGCATCCGCGGCGGACCGTATGTCAGCGCCCCTTCCTCCGTCGTTCGCCACGTAGCCCGTCAATCGTGCGCAATTGCGCTCAAATCGGCCAGCAGGAGTCGAACCAGGGAGTAGACGGCGAACGACGGCCTAAGGGTCGAGGACTCCGTCCCTCCGGAGCCGGGCACTCGCCAGGGTCTCGACGGGGGCACAGTCACCCTGGATCGCGGTGAGGAAGTCGGTCCGGTGCAGGGTGTAGGTGGTCAGGTCGTCGGCAGCCGTCACCGTCGCGGTGCGAGGCGTGTCCCGCAGCAGCGCGATCTCCCCGAAGACGTCATGAGGTCCGAGCTCGGGTCGGGGGGAACCGGCCACCGACACGGCGGCCCGACCTGCACTGATGACGTGCAGGGTGTCGCCGGCATCGCCCTCGCGGACGACGACCTCGCCGGGGGCGTAGTCGTTGCGGGTGAGTCGCGTGGCGAGGTGCTCGACGACGACGAGTGGCAGCGGCTCGAAGACCTCCACCTCGGCGAGCAGGCTCGTGGAGGCATCGGTGACGACAGTCGCCCGATCCATCCGGCTCAACGACGGCCAGTAGAGCAGCGCGACGAGGATGACGCCCACTCCGATGGCGAAGATGGCAGGGCGTACATCGATCGCCGCCGCCAGCCCAGGGGCCGCCGCCGAGCCGAGCGCCATGCCGACGCAGACGACGATCTCGACCGCTCCCAGCGCCTGCGCTGCCATCTCCTTCGGCGCGAGCCGCGGGACCGAGGTGAAGAGACCGGGATCCTCGATCGCGTTCGCGACACCGATGACGAACATACCCATCGCTGCCGTGGCAGGACTCGAGCCGGCAGCGAGGACAAGCAGGCCCACCCCCCACAGGAAGACCCCACCGGCGAAGGATCGCAGCAGCCGGGCGACGCGCAGGATCCGGCTCCCGAGCGCGGCACCGGCGAGGCCGCCGACTCCCATGGCCGCCCACAGCCAGCCCACGGTGTCCTCGCTCACCCGGAGGTCCTCGAGGACGAGGAGCACGAGGAGGACGTTGAGAGCCCCTCGGGCAAAGGTCTGGACACCTGCCAGCGCTGGAAAGGCACCGCCCCGGGCCAGCCGGAAGAGCACGAACAACCCGGCCAGGAACGACCCTCGCTGCGTCGAGTCCCTCTCCCGGTGCCCGTACGACTCCGGCAGCCGCACCGCAGCGACGGGGAGGAGCGCCAGCAGCACGCACGCTGCGCCCACACCGAGAGCCCGGTCGGGTGTCGTCGTCAGCAGCGCTACACCGGCGAGCAACGGCCCGATGAGCGAGGCGGCGCTCTCGATCCCGATGGCTGCGACGTTGGCCGAGGCCAGGTCCCGCGGGGTGTGTACCAACCACGGGAAGAGGGAGGCCTGCAAGGGACGGTAGGTGGCGAGCAGACCGCACGCCATGGTGCCTGCTGCGAGGCAGACGAGGAGCGGCCACTCGAGCACTGCCGCGATCATCGAGACCACGAGGGAGGCTGCGGCAAGGCAGACCACTCCCATGAGGACGTGCGCGAGGTGGGTACGGTCCCCCAGTCGGCCGACCACCACCGAGACCACAGCACCGATGAAGGCAAGAGCCACCGAGGTCGCAGCGAGGGCTCCCGTTCCGCCGCGCTGGTACGCAAGCACCAGCAACGCCACGGGTACGAAGAGTCGTCCTGTGGTGGTCAGTGCCCAGCCCGTCTGCAATCCGCGACGGGGGGTGAGGATCCCTCCGGCACGCACCGTTCCATTCTGACGGGGCAGGACTGTCGGTGGATACACCTATAACGGATATAACGAGTGGACGCAGATATAACAGATATAACAAAGGAGATGCCATGCCACGTGGTCCCAACCCCTTCCGACCTGGCTTCGGCATCTCCCCGCGCGTCCTCGCGGGCCGGGACGACCTGCTCACCGAGTTCGGGATAGCCCTCGACGAGGGTCCTGGCTCGCCACTGCGTTCAGTCCTGGTCAGCGGAGCCCGCGGGATGGGCAAGACGGTCGTCCTCAACGAGCTCGAGGATCTCGCCATGGTCCGCGGGTGGCTCACCATCCGACTCCCCGAGACCACCAGCCTCATCGAGCAGCTCGAGCAGACCACACTGCCGGCGCTGCTCGCCGAGCACGACTCCTCGCGCGCCGTCCGACGTCGCGTCACCGGGGGTGCCGTGGGAGGGGTCGCCTCGATGACGACAACGGCGGCCGAGCGCTATCCGGTTCGTGAGTCGGCCGAGAGCCTGCTGAGAAGGCTGCTCGACGTCCTCGCCGAGCACCAGACCGGCGTGCTACTCACCCTCGACGAGGTCCAGGCCGTCGACCGGGAGTCCTTGGCGGAGTTCGCCTCGGTCTACCAGCACCTCATGCGCGACGAGAGGGAGATCGCCTTCGTGGCAGCGGGGCTCCCCGTCGGCATCGACCAGCTGCTTCGCCACAGGGGGACGACGTTTCTCCGACGTGCCGAGCGCATCCATCTGCCCGCCCTCATCACCGCCGAGGTTCGGGAGGCGGCCCGCCGAACAGTGGAGGAGGGCGGGGGACGCATCGGCGACGACGCTCTCGACCGGTTCGGCGACATCGTGCATGGATACCCCTACCTCCTCCAGCTCGTCGGCCACGGCGCGTGGCGTGCGGCAGGGCGCCGCCAGCGACTCACCGTCGATGACGTGACCTCGACGATCCCGGCGGTCAAGGAGCGCATGGGCCGACTGATCCATGCGCCTGCGGTGCGTGAGCTGCCGCAGTCCCAGCGCGCATACCTCCTCGCCATGGCTGAGGACGACGGTCCTTCTGCGACAAAGGATCTCGCGCGCCGTCTCAAGATCAACATGCAGCACCAGAACGTCTACCGCAGCCGTCTCATCGCCCGCGAGCTCGTCAGCCCCGCCGGCCACGGCTTCGTCGACTTCGCGCTGCCGTACTTCCGCGAGTACCTGCGCGCCGAACCGCAGTGATATGTCCGTGCCGAAAGCGCGCGCTCGACGCAGTCAGCAGCCGGCGCCTACGAGTTCAGCTGTCTGAGTAGGACGGCGCCTTCGGTGCACCCGGCACCATGAAGAGGCGCCCGTCCGCGAAACACCACCACCAGTTCTCGCCCGGCTCGTACGAGCGGGCGATCGGATGGTCCGGATGTGCCTTGAAGTGCTGCCGGGCATGCCTGTTCGGCGAGCTGTCGCAGCAGCCGATGTGACCACACGTCATGCACATCCGCAGATGGACCCAGGTGGATCCGATCCGTAGGCAGTCCTCACATCCTTGGGCGTTCGGGCTCACGTCCCGGACCGTCTCCATGTGCTCACAGGGCTTGTCGGCCATCGTGCTCCTCCTCGAGCGGGTGATCGCCATGCTAGGGGTCCGGGGCACCGGCCGCCAGGGTCGTGCACGTCAGAGTGATCCACCAAAGGGTGAGAACCACGAGCTCGGAACGCAATACGGCAGGCAGCAGGGGACGCGCGGGACGCATCCCGGCCGGCGACGATCCGAGCCGACGTACCTGCTCAGCGCCAGGCGAGAGCCGGAGCGACGTGGGTGACGACCGACTCCAGGACGTGCGCGCAGTAGTCCACCCCGAGCTGGTTGGGGATGGTGAGCAGCAGGGTGTCCGCCGCCGCGATCGCCTCGTCCTGCGCGAGCTGGCGGACGAGCTCGTCGGGCTCCGCCGCATACGTCTTGCCGAAGATCGCCCGGCCACCCTCGAGCATGCCGATCTGGTCCTGGCTGTGGGTCTCGAGACCGAAGTAGGCGTGATCCGTCGCCGTGACCAGGGGAAAAATGCTGCGACTCACCGAGATCCGCGGCTCCCGTGTGTGACCGGCAGCCGCCCAGGCCTCCCGGAAGGCCCTGATCTGCTCGGCCTGAGCCTGGTGGAAGGGAACACCGAGATCCTCGGTGAGCAGCGTCGAGCTCATGAGGTTCATTCCCTGCTCGGCGGCCCACTGGGCTGTGCTGCGGGAGCCGGCACCCCACCAGATCCGCTCGCGCAGCCCTTCGGAGTACGGCTCGATCCGCAGCAGCCCGGGAGGGTTGGGGAACATCGGTCGTGGGTTCGGCTCGGCGAAGCCCTCCCCGGTGATGACCTCGAGGAACCGCGCGGTATGCCGGCGCGCCATGTCCGCGTCGCTCTCACCCTCGGCGGGGTGGTAGCCGAAGAGGCGGTACCCCTCGATGACCTGCTCAGGTGATCCGCGGCTGATGCCGAGCTGCAGCCGCCCGCCGGAGATGAGATCCGCGGCGCCAGCGGTCTCGGCCATGTAGAGCGGGTTCTCGTAGCGCATGTCGATGACGCCGGTCCCGATCTCGATCCGGGAGGTCCGGGCGCCGACCGCGGCCAGCAGCGGGAAGGGTGAGGCGAGCTGCCGGGCGAAGTGGTGGACCCGGAAGTAGGCGCCGTCCGCGCCCACCTCCTCGGCTGCCACGGCGAGGTCGATCGACTGGAGCAGGACGTCCGACGCCGACCGGGTGGCCGACTGTGGGTGCGGGGTCCAGTGGCCGAAGGAGAGGAATCCGATCCGCTTCATCCCTCGATCATGCACCCTTGCGGCGTCCGCCGATCTTCGACAGGACCGGCTGAATCGCATCGGTCCTCAGCTTGTGCCACGACCACTTGGCGAGCGCAGGCGCATCCTTGTGAGCGCGCGGCGCCTCCCGGACGGCGAGCGCCCACGCGACGTCCCGCATCTGCTTGGCCCGGTGCGCCTTGCCCCGCCAGTCCGAGCCGGTGACCCGGTGATGCACGTCGCAGGGGACCTCGGTGACGGTGTAGCCCGCCTGCAGCACATCAACGGTCATCCCCACCTCGACGCCCCACCCGCGCGCCAGCGGCAGGGCTGCCTCGAAGGCCTCCCTTGTGATGCACCGCTGACCGGACAGCGGCTGGACCGCGCGGTAGCCCGTGAGCGTGAAGATCCCCCGTTGCGCGAGGCGCACCACGCGACCGCGGCCACCTCCGACCGCGCGCTGGACCGGCAGGTTCGCGATGGCGAGATCCGCCCGGCCGAGCAGGACCGGCGGAAGGAGAGGCGCGAGATTGGCTGCACTGTCGGCGAGGTCGGCGTCGACGAACAGGAGAGCCCGACCGACGTCGAGACCCTCACGGCGGTCCTCCTCCGCCACCCGCTGGGCGCCCGACGCCATCGCGGCAGCCTTGCCCTTGTTCTCGGGATGGCGCACCACGACCGCTCCGGCCGCCTCGGCGATCTGGGCGGTGCCATCGGTGGACCCGTCGTCGACGACGACGACGAGGTCCACCCCGTTCATGCCCTGGATGGAGGCGATCGTCGCAGCGATCCGCTCCGCCTCATCCTTCGCGGGGATGATGGCGGCGACGCCGCTCGGACCGGCCATCAGCGCAGGGTCACCTGACGGCTCAGCAGTCCCGCCTTGGCCCGGCGCTCATCCGCGGTGAGGCTGTCCGTCGTGGCCAGGGCCGCCGCATACCTCTCCCGCCAGGCGAGGAGCGCATCCTCGTACTCGGCGGGGTCCGCCTCGGGGTCCAGCTCGATGACGGGCACGAGCAGCCCGCACGCCCGGAAGGCGCCGAGCAGCCTGGTGTCCCCGCCGAAGGAGTCGTCGCCGGCGGCGTGCAACCGGGCGAGGGCGTCCGTCGCGGAGTCCTCGTCGTCCGGCAGGACGATCCGGACATATGCGCGTTCGCCGATCCGGCACCAGAAGGCCGAGTCCTCACCGATGCGGGCCGTGGGGATCGCAGAGGCGTTGGCGCGCTCCAGCGACTCCTTGGCGTCCCCGTCCAGCTCCGCGTCCGCAGTCCAGAACTCGAAGCCTTCGTGGACCTCCGCCCGGAACGGCGTGGACTGGTCGACGATGTCCTGCAGTCGTGGGGTGTCGATGGTGGGCGGTGGTACGGACGGGACCGGCATGCCCGGAGCCACGCTGGCCGTCACGAGGAGCTGGCTCACCAGGTCGCGGGAGGGGTCGCCGCTCGCTCCGCCGGACTGGGTCGCGATGACGACCTCGCCGTTCTCGCGGTGCAAGCCGGCCCAGGCCATGGGCAGGACCGTCGCGACGGTCGCCTCAGTGACGCCTTCGGGCCCACCGTCCCCGGTGAGGGTGATCGATGCGGTCGCCGCGGGCAGGATCTCGCGAATCGCGACCCATTCCGTCTCGCCGGCAAGCCCCTCGAACGGGCGACCGACGAACGGGACCTGCGCGGCCCGCTGCTTCCTCGGCGCGCCGCCCTCCCCGGCGGAGCGTGCCTGCTGACGCGACCTACGACGTGATGCCTTACCCATGGGGCACAACTGTACGGCCCGCAGCACGGTGCGGCCCGCCGGTCAGGCAGGCTCCAGCACCTGGCGGGATATGCGGCCGCGCGCCGTGCACTCCTCTCGCACGAGGTGGTCCTCACGCCCCGGACTGCGCGGAGCCTTCAGCGGCGTCGACTACTCTCATCGGATGACTGAGCAGACTCCCGAGATGGACGAGTACGGCGGCGTCCCCGGGCAGGGGCTGGTCCGCACAGCCAGGATCCCGTGGGGTGTGGAAGCCGGGGCCGAGGCGCGTCGCGTCGTCGTGACCGACCTGCGCGCGAGGAACATGCCCGAGATCATCATCGACGAGGTCGAGCTGGTGCTCTCCGAGCTCGTCGCCAACTCCCTCCGGCACGCTAGCCCGCTCGGCGACGGCACCATCAGGGTGCACTGGAAGGCCAAGAACGACGTCGTCGAGGTCGAGGTCTCCGACGGCGGCGGGCAGACCAGCCCCGCGGTCCGCCGTCCTGCGCCGTGGGCGCCGTCCGGGCGTGGGCTGCGGATCGTGCGCAGCCTCGCGCACGAGTGGGGGGTCGTCGAGGACCGGGGTACCGTCACGGTCTGGGCCGCCGTGGGCGGACCCTCACGGCGCCGGGTGACCTAGGCGGGCCATCCCTCGGGCCGGCGACCGGGCCTCCTACCGCTCGTCGGGCTCGAGGTCCTCATCGACTGCGGCGCCAGGATCCGCGACCCCGGAAACGGGCGTCGTCCCCCGGTCGATCAGGTCCTCATCGACTGCGGCGCCAGGATCTTCGGCCCCGGAGACCGGCGTCGTCGCCCTGCTGATCGGGTCCTCATCACTGCCGGAGACGCCCTGCGTCGGCGCCGCCGGAGCGACCGACCCTGTGCCTCCTCTGCGGGCCTGCGCCCACGCCGGCACGGCCCGCTGACCGAGAGTGCGGGCATTGGCGAGGACCTGTGGCCAGTCCGTCCTCGATTCCTCCAGGGAGAGGTCGACCTGCGGCATCTCGCGCCGCAGCGTCAGCACGACGACCTTGAGCAGCGCCATGATCGGCACCGCGAACAGCGCCCCGACGATCCCGTAGATGTAGGACCCGAGCGCCACGCCGATGATGACACCCCAGGGGTGGAGGTCGACGGCGCGGGACATCAGGACCGGCTGGAGCAGGTTGCCCTCGAGCTGCTGCACGAGCACGACGATGCCGAGCATGATCAGCGCCGCCGTCAGACCCTGGCTGAACCACGCGATGAGGACGACGAGGGCGCCGGCCGCGAACGCACCGACGACAGGGATGAAGGACGTGAGGAAGACGATGATCGTCAAAGGGATGACGAGCGGGAGGCCGAGAGCGAATGCGCCGAGGCCGATGCCGACAGCATCCACCGCGGCGACGATGGCCTGGGTGCGCACGTACGCCCGCACCGAGTAGAAGCCGTTCGAGAAGGCCAGGTCGAGGCGGTCCTCCAGCTCACTCGGCAGGAGACGGACGAACCAAAGCCAGATCCGGCGCCCGTCGGCGAGGAAGAAGAAGGTCGTCACCAGAGCGAGGACCATGGACACCGAGAAGGTCCCGACAGCCGAGCCCGCGGCCACCGCCCCGCCGAGAAGCTGCCCCGAGTTGTTCGACACCCAGTCCTGGGCGCGCTGGAGGTACTCGGAGAAGCCGGCGTCATTGCCGATCGGCCCCTCGCGCAGCCAGGTCTCGAGCTGCGCGAGCGCGGCGAAGACGCTGTCGCTCAGCTCCTCGAACCCCGTCACGAGCTGGGTGCCGGTGACGACGAGCGTGCCGATGAGTCCCCCGATGAAGATGAACATCGTGAGGCCTGCGGCGGCGTGGCTGTTGCGGATGAGCCGGTTGATCCGCTTCTTCAGCGGGAGCAGCAGGCCGGTGAGGAGGATGGCGAAGGCGATGCCCGTGATCGCCGGGCTCATCGGACTGAGGACCCGCGTGAGCAGCCAGCCGGCGATCACGACGAGGATGAAGCAGGCGGCGATGAGCCCCGAGACGAGGATCCCCTTGGGCACCGTCGACACGACGTCCTTGACGGTGTGGTCCTTGGGTCGCTCCCCGCTCACGCGCTCCACCCTAACGGCCTCACCAGCAGCCCCGCCGCCGGCGACAGCAGCGACGTGACGGGAACGGCATGGGAGAGTCGTGGGAGGAGTGCACGCCCCCAGCCGGGTCGCCGACACAGGCGGCACCGAGCAGGGTTCCCGACGAGACGACGAGGAGGTATGCGGTGCGCACCTGGTGGGAGGAACGCGTCCTGCCGCGACTGGTCGACGTCGCACTCAACGATGCGGTGGCCAATCGGTGGCGGACCCTGGTGTGCGACGAAATCGCAGGCGTCGTGCTCGAGGTGGGCTTCGCCACCGGCAAGAACCTGCCGTTCTACCCAACGTCCGTGCGGGAGGTCCTGGCGGTCGAGCCGGCCGACCTGGCCTGGGATCTCGCGACCCGACGGATCGAGGCTTTCGCCCCGCCAGTCACCCGGATCGGCCTCGACGGAGCATCCCTCTCGCTCCCGGACGACTCGGTCGACGTCGTGGTCTCGACCTGGACGATGTGCACCATCCCGGACCTCGAGCAGGCGATCGCCGAGTTCCGCCGGGTCCTGCGCAGCGGTGGAACGGTGCGCTTCGTCGAGCACGTGGCGGCCGCGCACCCGCGGGCGCGACGCATACAGTCCCGGCTCCAACCGGTCTGGGGAAAGGTCGCCGGTGGCTGCCACCTCGACCGGGACATCGTCGCGATGCTGGCGGCCGGCGGGTTCGACGTGCGGCTGCTCTCGCCGGCCGATGAGGGACGCTTCGAGCTGGTGCCGTTCATCGCAGGTGTCGCCACGCCCGTCCGCTGAGCGGCCCTGACACGTTCACGACGTGACAGCGGGGCCGTTGGGGCCAGGCGGAGGCGATCTGGGGCGTACCAGAACCTTCCTATTGGCACGTTCGTGTACGGCCGCCACCCATCCTCCGTACCAGAACCTTCCTATTGGCACGTTCGTGTACGGCCGCCACCCATCCTCCGTACCAGAACCTTCCTATTGGCACGTTCGTGTACGGCCCGCCGCAGGGGTGGAGCATGGTTCCGCAGGGGTCGTGGAATAGCGCGCACTGTGACACGGTTTGGGTGAGGAGACCTTCCACCCCCAGTCAGGAGCTGTGCCGCTATGGCAACCAAGGACCTCACCCTCGCCGAGTTCGAGCAGACCGTGAAGCAGGACGGCATCGTCCTCGTCGACTTCTGGGCGGAGTGGTGCGGCCCGTGCCGCAACTTCGCACCTGTCTTCGAGAAGGCGAGCGAGGAGCACGCCGACATCACCTTCGCGAAGGTCGACACCGAGGCCGAGCGGGAGCTCGCCGGTGCCCTGCAGATCAGCTCGATCCCCACGCTGATGGCGTTCCGCGACGGCGTCCTCGTCTTCAACCAGCCCGGCGCCCTGCCGTCCGCGGCGCTCAACCAGGTCATCGAGGCCGTCCAGGGCCTCGACATGGCGCAGGTCCACGAGCAGATCGCAGCCCAGCGCGCCGCCCACGAGGCCGGCGACCACTCCGCCTGATCCCTCCGGCCTCCCGACGCCCAACGGGTTCGTCCCGTGACGTCGTGGAGCCTTTCACCTCACAAAGCGAGCCACGCACCTGCCATCAGGCAGGCGCGTGGCTCGTGTGCTTGCGAGAGCGAAACCCGAGGGTTTCAGGTCTCCCGGACGTCAGCCACCGATGCCGCTGACCTGGACCTGCTCTGCGTTCTCCACCTCGCCATGGACGGGGATACAGGCGACGGACTCTTCCTGACCGACGGTGGTGAGCGGAGCGGTGCACACTGTCGCGCCCAGCTCTTCGTCCGACCCGGAGAGGAAGCGCATCGTGAATACCACCGGCACCGAGCTGGTCTCCTGCGGGATGACCGTCATCGTCACGGTGCGGAAGCCGAGCGGCTGCGACTCGAAGCCCCAGCCGGCCTTGATCTCCGCCGGGCCGAAGGTGAATCCCTCGCCCACCTCGACGACCACGGTGACCCCGGAGCCAGGAATCGACGGCAGGTCGGTGGGGAGGCTGGGAATCGTCGTGGGAATGCTCACCGACCCGGTCGGCTCGTCCGTGGGTGTGTCAGTGGGTTCCGTGGTCGGCGCGGTCGTCTCGGACGGCTGGGGCGAGGCGACATTGTCGACGGCGCGGTTGATCAGCCACCAGCCGACCCCCACGGCGATCGCGGCGAGCACGATGACGATGAGCAGGGCGATGAGGCACCCCTTGAGCCAGCCCGGCGTCCCGCCCGGTCGGTCGGACATCGGCCCACCCTGGCCGACGTACGGCTCACGAGGATAGGTATCACCGTGCCCGGGAGGAGGCGAGTACCCACCCGGGGACTGGTATGCGCCCGGCCGGGCCCCCGCATACCCACTCTGATCGCCTGCCGAGGCAGTGGGCATGCCCTGGGTCTCCCCCAGCGGGATCTGCTCGGTGCGAGCGCGGTCCGGCTCACGGAACTGGTCGGTCCAGCGCTCCCCATCCCAATAGCGTTCTCGACCGTCGGGCTGGAGGTGCCATCCGGGGGGTGCGCTGCTCATGGCTCAAGTCCTTGGTCCGGGGTGCCGTCATGGGCACCGACATGGTCGTCGTGCTCATTGTTCCCCTTCTTCCGCGCGAACGGGCCGAAAGGAAGAAGATGGAGGACCCCCACGACGACGGAGCCGACGACAAGTCCGATGATCGCCGAGGCGATCGTGTTCACCAGCCAGGCGAGGAAGCCACCCACCCCGACGACCCCGGCCACCCCGTCCTCGAGCTGGTGGACCAGGCCGTAGAGCCCGTGCCAGCCGAGGTCGTCGACACCGACGAGGAGGATGTGGCCGCCGACCCACAGCATCGCGACGATGCCGATGGCCGAGAGCGCGCTGAGCAGCTTGGGCATCCCCTTGACCAGCCCGTGCCCGAACCGCTGGGCGGTTCCAGAGCTGCGCTGGGTGAGGCTCAGCCCGATGTCGTCCATCTTCACGATGAGTCCGACGACGCCGTACACGAGAAGTGTGATGGCGATCGCCACGACGATCATGACGATCGTGCGCCTCAGGAGAGGCTCCTGGGCGACCTCGTTGAGCGCGATGACCATGATCTCGGCGGAGAGGATGAAGTCGGTGCGGATGGCACCGGACACCATCTTCTTCTCCTCCTCCGGCCCCACCTCGATGACGGGAACGTCGTGCTCCTCGTGGTGCCTGAGGACGCCGAGCTTCTCCAGGATCTTCTCGGCACCCTCATAGGCGAGGTAGGTGCCGCCGATCATGAGGAGCGGCGTGAGCGCCCAGGGCGCGAACTGACTGAGGAGCAGGGCGACCGGGACGATGAAGACGAGCTTGTTGCGCAGCGAGCCGATCGCGATCGCCTTGATGATCGGCAGCTCGCGCTCGGGCTTGAACCCGGTCACATAGCGCGGCGTCACAGCGGTGTCGTCGATGACGACCCCCGCGGCCTTCGCGCTCGCCCGGCCCGCGGCGGCGCTCACATCGTCGACCGATGCCGCCGCCAGTCGGGCCAGGGCGGCGATGTCGTCGAGCAGCGCGGCCAGGCCGCCGCTCATGAGCGGCTCTTCTCGGTCACGCGAGAAGGATACGGGGATCGAAACCTGTGGGGCTGCGGCTCAGCCGACGTCGTTCTGACCGGCCCGCCTCTCGACCGGCCGGTCACTCAAGGCGAACCCTGCTCAGGCGTCCGGGTCGGGTGGCGTCGGCTGGGAGTGCTCCACGGTGAGGTAGTAGCGTCCCCCGAGAATTCCCCCAGCCGGGACCCTGTCGTCCTGGAAGCGGTGCACGTACACGTCGACGTGGTCCACGCGGTAGGCGTGGAAGCGGGCCGGTGCGGTGCTGTCGAAGCCGTGGCCGATCTCGATGATGCTCCACCCCGGCTCGACCTCGACCTCGGTCGTCTCCCCCTTCGTCACCCCCAGCTGGACCCCGTTGACGGTGATCGGCAGGTTCTGGAGCTCCTCTGCGTGCTCACCGAGGTTGACCCGAAGGATCGCGGTCATGGCTGGTCATCTCCTCACCACGCGATGGCGAAAAAGTCCCGGGCGTCGATGCCCTACCTAGAGGTTATCCACTCGGGCGTCGTCGCGTACCGCGGGGTGCACGTGTCCCTGGCGACACGCCATAGCCGCCTATTGCGATGTATGCGGTTGTCGCTAGAGAGGCGTATAGCCTCCGATCGTGGATCCGATTCGCAACCCGTATGCGCCCGGCGCCGGCCAGCGTCCTCCCGAGCTCGCCGGCCGGGACGAGCAGCTCGACGCCTTCGACGTCGTGCTGGAACGGGTGGCGCGTGGGCGGCCGGAACGGTCCATCGTCCTCACGGGTCTGCGCGGGGTGGGCAAGACCGTCCTCCTCGGCGCCCTGCGGTCCTCGGCGGTGCGCGCCGGGTGGGGCACCGGCAAGCTCGAGGCGCGACCTGACCAGTCCCTGCGCCGGCCCCTCGCCTCCGCGCTGCATCAGGCGATCCGCGAGCTCGGCCCTTCTGGCGGAGCCGGCGAGCACGCCCTGGGAGTGGTCAAGTCGTTCGTCCAGCGCGATGCCGGTGCCGGGGCGAAACTCCGCGACCGGTGGAACCCCGGCATCGATGTGCCGGCCATCCCCGGACGGGCCGACTCCGGCGACATCGAGATCGACCTCGTCGAGCTCCTCACCGATGTGGGCGGGATGGCCGCCGACACCGGTCGTGGCATCGCCGTCTTCATCGACGAGATGCAGGACCTCGGTCCCGCCGATGTGTCCGCCCTGTGCGCGGCCTGTCACGAGATCTCCCAGTCCCGCCTGCCCCTCATCATCGTCGGCGCGGGGCTGCCGCACCTGCCGGCTGTCCTGTCTGCGTCGAAGTCCTACAGCGAGAGGCTGTTCCGCTACTCGCGCATCGACCGACTGAGCCGCCCCGAGGCCGACCGCGCCTTGGTAGCCCCGGTCGAGGAGGAGGACGCCGCCTACACGGATGACGCCCTCGACGCGATGTATGCCCTCACCGATGGTTACCCCTACTTCATCCAGGCGTACGGCAAGGCGGCCTGGGACCGGGCGCCGGAGTCCCCCATCACCGCCGACGATGTCCGAGTCGCCGCCGCCGAGGCCCAGGAGGAGCTGGCCGTCGGCTTCTTCGGCTCCCGGTTCGAGCGGGCAACGCCCGGCGAGCGCGAGTACCTCCGCGCCATGGCCGAGGTGAGTCTCGCTGTGAATGAAGCGAGTCCGGGCGTTGAGTCGGTCCCTACGTCGGACGTCGCAGCGCACCTGGGGCGCAAGCCGCAGTCCCTGTCCCCTGCGCGTGATGCTCTGCTGAAGAAGGGCCTGATCTACTCCGGCGAGCGCGGGCGGATCGCGTTCACGGTGCCCCACTTCGGCAAGTACCTGCGCGAGCACGCCTGAGTCTGGGCGCCCATCCGCGAGTGGGCCGGCCTGGGCCCGTCGCCGCGCGCGTCAACGCCGAAGCTGAGCAACCTCACCGAGCGCCTCGAGCTTGTGCGGGTTGCGAATCCCGTAGATGTGGGTGATCCGGCCGGCATCAACGACGAAGTACATCGCCGTGTCGTACTCGCCTCCCGGGTCCAGCCGCGCGGCGACGGCGCCGTTGAGGTCGAGGACGATTGTCTGGGCGTCGGGCGCCAGCTCCGCGAAGGTGACCATGACCGGCGCCAGCTTGCTCGCGCCGCGGACCGGCTTGGGGGCCGTCGGCGCGAGGCCACCACCGTCGCCGACGACGAGCACGTCGGGCGCCAGCACCTCGAGCAGACCGGGCAGGTCGCCCGTGGTCAGCGCGGTGAGGAAGCGCTCGACCACCTCCTGCTGCTCGGTCCGGCTCACCGACATCCGCGGACGCCGGGCGGCCACGTGCTTGCGGGCGCGGGTCGCGACCTGGCGCACCGCCGCCGGCGACTTGTCCAGCGCCGCCGCGATCTCGTCATACGGCACGTCGAAGACCTCGCGGAGGACGAAGACGGCGCGCTCGGTCGGCAGCAACGTCTCCAGCACCGCGAGCATGGCGATCGAGACACTCTCGGCCAGCTCGACGTCCTCGGCAACATCCGGGCTGGTGAGCAGTGGCTCCGGCAGCCACTCGCCGACGTAGTCCTCCCGCTGCCGGGACACGGTGCGCAGCCGGTTGAGCGCGAGCCGGGAGACGATCCGCACCAGGAAGGCACGCGGGTCACGCACCTCGTCCTGTCCGTCCTCGCCGAGCGCGGCCCACCGCAGCCAGGTCTCCTGCACGACGTCCTCGGCGTCGGCGACCGAGCCGAGCATCTCGTAGGCGACGGTGAACAGCAGGCTGCGGTGGGCGATGAAGGGCTCCTCGCTCATCCCGTCGACGCTACCCCTCGTTCGGCAAGCGGCGGCATCCCACAGGCGGCGGCGAAGCCGTCCGACTCGATGCCCAGGGCGACGTTGCCACGGGTGCTCAGGTTGGCGAAGGCGATGACCGAGGTGAGCTCGACCAACGCCGCCGACCCGAGAGCGCCGTGCAGCCGGCCGACCAGCTCGTCGGTCACGGTCGGCGGCGTCTGACTCATCGCCTCGGCGTACTCCAGGACGTCCCGCTCGAGGGGGGTGAAGACCTCGGCCTCGCGCCACCGCGGGACCTGACGCGCCTTCTCGACGTCCAGCCCCTTGTTCCGGGCCTCGAAGTAGTTGAAGTCCAGGCACCAGCTGCAGCCGATCAGTGCGGCGACGGCCATGTGCGCGTAGGACTTCAGCGCCTCGTCGCAGGCGTCCCAGCGCTGGACCTTCTGCCCGAGGGAAGCGCTGGCCATCAGCACCTTCGGGTGGTGCCAGAAGATGCCCAGCGCGGTCGGCACGGTGCCCAGCTTCTTGCGGGCCATTCGGGTAATCAGGGCACCTTTGAGGCCAGTGATCGGCGCCGGGGGAATGCGGGTGGTGTGCTCCACAGGTGACTCCTCGTGTCGTCGATGGTCGACGGCAGGTTGTGCCGTCACTCATGGAGACACCGGCCGGCGTGTGGTTGTGACACCGCCCCGCGAGGACGACCACCGCATACCCCGTCGTGGTCAGTCGGTGGCAGCAGCCTCCAGGACGAAGACCCTGATCTCGCGGTTGACGATCCGCTCGCGGTAGGAGGCGTAGCCCGAGTACGTCCGGTCGGCCATCGACATGATCGTCTCCCGCTCGGCCGGCGTGGCGAGTCGTGCCACCACGTCGAAGGACCGGCCGCGGAAGGAGACCGTCGCGCGCGGGTCGGCCTCGAGGTTGAGCACCCAGTCGGGCGTGCCGCCCTGCCCGAAGTTGGTCCCGATGACGGCGAGCTCCTCGTCGTGCGGGATGGCGACGAGGTGGATCGTGCGCGGCAGGCCGCTGCGCCGTCCGGTCACCGTCACCTGCACGACCGGCAGGGAGGCGAACACCTCGGGGAGCGTCCGCCCGGTCGCCCGCTGCGTCGCTGAGTCGAGAGGCGGCAGCGTGCGGGAGAACACCCACGAGCCGGCCTTGGTCGCAGCGACCGTCTGAACCAGGCGCTGCGCCGGGTTCGGCGGGCGCAACCGCAGGCCGAGGTCGTCAGCGAGTCCCATGCGTCGAGTATGCGCCCCGCGCGGAACCGGGGGCAGCCCGGTGGAGCCGGAATGTGCTGAACGGAACCTTCTCCGCGACGAGAGGAGATGGAAGGCTGACCGCATGGACACCACCTCGAGCCGCTCCACGGGCCTGGACGCCCTGGACACCCGGACCGTGCAGCGGATGGCGATCGCGAACACCTTCTCGTTGCTGCTCGGCGGTGGGGCGATGGCCCGGTGGGAGCGGAAGATGCGCGCCACCGGCGGCCCTGGCATCCTCGGCTTGCAGCTCGCGCGCGATGCGGGTGAGGTGGCGGAGGTGCTCGAGCGCTGGGGACCCGAGGGACGCCGGGCCGCGGTCGAGGAGACCTGGGCGGACTTCGCGTGGATGCTCACCTACGGCATTGCGGGGGTATGCGCGGGCGAGCTCGCGCGGCGACGTGCGGCTCCCGGCTCGGGCTGGGAGAGCGTCGGCCGAGCCGTGCGCTGGGGCCCCGCGGTAGCAGTCGCGTGCGACGTCGTCGAGGGTGTCGGTCTGCTGCGCACCCTGAACGCCTGGCCGCGCGTCGACGAGGGCAGGGTCGCGCGGACCCGTGCTGCCGCGACGACGAAGTACACCCTGCTCATTGGGACTGCGGTCTGGGCGGCCGGCGCTGCGACGCTCGGCGCCCGTCGGCGGTAGGTCAGTCAGCCTGATCCGGCCCGACGGCGGCAAGGGTGCACCTTCTGCAGGCGACAGTCAGTCCGCCTGGTCGAGGCCGACAGCGATGACGGTGCACGTCCCGCCGGCCGAGGTCAGGTCCAGGGACAGTCCGTCGGGATGCTCGGCGTACTGACCCACGACGACACTTCCCTGTCGCTGGAGCCGGACCACGGTGGCCATGTCCCCGGGGCTGCGCGAGCGCGCGAGCAGCACCGTTCCGTCGGCGAAGCCGAGTCTCGCGACTGCCTTCCCCGGCGCGCCGGAGAGCCTGCGCAGCGGCACCCGGTGCCGACGCAGCAGGTCCAGACGGGTCGCGATCAGCTTCCGCCGCGACTCGACCTCCTCGGCCTCAACCGAGCTGAACACCGCGTCCAGGTCCAGGGCATCGGCGCCGAACAGAGCATCTTCCGGTGGGGCGGCCTGGGCCGCGCGTCGGTGGCGGCGCAGGAGCAGCACCGCAACGGCCGCAGTGACTCCCACGATCACGACGATCCCCATCGTCACCAGCACCGCGAGCGCCTCCATATCCAGAGTCTGGCGGCTGTTCACCAGCCTGCGCGAGAGGGACGCCCCGAGACCGGTGTTTGGTTCGTTCTTCCCTTGATCGGAGCGCTACAGCGCTCCGATGTGATGACTACGAACCAGTTCCGGCGCTCCGGCCTGATGTGACGACTACGCGCCGCCGGCAAGACCGAGCGCACCTCGGGGCCGTGATGAGCACCGCACTCCGGTGACGGAGCCTGTCCGCCTCTCGATACGATGAATCATGGCCAATCTCGCGACGCCGAACATGCCCTCCAGTAACCTCAATGCGACGGCCGCGTTCTACGCAAGCCTCGGGTTCGAGGTCGCCTACCGGGACGAGAACTGGATGATTCTCACCGGCCACGGCATGACGCTGGAGTTCTTCCTCGCTCCCGGCGTCGACCCGGCGACGAGCGCATACGGCGCCTGCCTGCGACTGGACGACGTGGATGCCTTCTACGCGGTGATTCAGGCGGCTGGGATCGAGGAGACCGACCACGGGGCTCCCCGCTCACACTCACCCCGTCTCGAGCCCTCAGGCCTGCGGATCGGCGCTCTCATCGACCCGGACGGGAACCTGCTCCGCCTCATCCAGAACACCGACTGAGCCGGCCAGGAGCGCTTCTCGCACCTGTCTCAGCGGCACCCGCGCACCCCGCTCCGCACGGAGCAGCGCGAGCAGTCCCGGGTCGCGCAGCGGCCTCGTGACGTCGCCCTGGCGCATGAGGAAGGTCACGTCGAGGATGCGGTAGCGGTCTGTGTCACTGAATCGCGATCCACCGCAACGGAACTCGCAGTCGACTGCGGGGAAGGTCTTCTGGTGGTCGGTCACCTCGTCCCACGTGCGCACCGATGCGACCACGTCCTCCACGCGCTGTCCGTATGCGGTGCTCCCCTGTGCGACAACGTCACCGACGGTGCCGGGAAGGCCGGACAGCGCCTCCACACCGACCCACTGCTGAGCCACCGCTGCGGCGACGAAGTCGTCCCAGACGACCTCGGCCGGAACCGTGGCTGTCACTGCGCCGCAGAACGACAGGTCGTCCACACCGCAGCCGTCCGAGTTCACGCCGATCTCCAGGCCCGAGATCGTCAGGATGTCCGGACGTGCAGCGGCGGTCTGTGCCGTGCCCACCATGCGTCGACTATGCCACTGGCGGCTCCCCCCGACCAGCCCTCCACCCCCGGGGGCGCCTCCCACGTGACCGGGAGGAGCAGTAACGTGAGGTTATGACCGTCACAAACAATGACAACCACGACGCCGCCAAGATCGCCGAGTACGCCCACCCGGAGCGCCTCGTCACCACGGCCTGGCTCGCCCAGCAGATCGCGGAGGGGAACACCGGGCCGGGCAAGGACATCGTCGTCCTCGAGTCCGACGAGGATGTCCTCCTCTACGACACCGGCCACATCCCGACGGCGCTCAAGCTCGACTGGCACCAGGACCTCAACGACCCGCTGACGCGCGACTACATCGACGCGGAGACGTTCGCGACGACGATGACCTCGCGTGGCATCGCCCGGGACACCACCGTCGTCATCTACGGGGACAAGAGCAACTGGTGGGCCGCCTACGCGCTGTGGGTGATGACCCTCTTCGGCCACGAGGATGTCCGACTCCTCGACGGGGGTCGCGCGAAGTGGATCGCCGAGGGCCGCGAGGTGACCCGTGAGGTGCCGGAGGTCCAGCCCGGGGTGACCGCCGCATACCCGGTCGTGGAGCGCGACGACAGCCCGATCCGGGCGTTCCGGGACGACGTGCTTGCCCACCTCGGCAAGCCGCTCGTCGACGTGCGCTCCCCCGGGGAGTACAGCGGCGAGCTTCTGCACATGCCGGACTACCCGCAGGAGGGCGCGATGCGCGGCGGGCACATCCCGGGCGCCAAGTCCGTGCCGTGGGCGCGTGCCGCGAACGAGGATGGGACCTTCAAGACCCGAGCCGAGCTCGAGGCGATCTACCTCGACGAGCAGGGGCTGTCGCCGAACGACGACATCGTCGCCTACTGCCGCATCGGCGAGCGCAGCAGCCACACATGGTTCGTGCTGACCCACCTGCTCGGCTTCGAGAACGTCCGCAACTACGACGGCTCATGGACCGAGTGGGGCAACACGGTGCGCGTGCCGATCGAGCGGTAGACCGGCTGTCAGTTCGTGGGGAGGATGACTGTCGCCATGGCGGCAGCAATCCTCCCCACAAGGTATGCGGTGGCCGGCTCGCCGGACCGACGCACGACCATTTCGGGTCGCGCGATACCGCTATCAGGAGGACGATGGCACAGGTCAGAGCTCCCGATGCGAAGGCACTGCGATGACCCCATTCGAGAAGATCCCCTCGCAGCAGCTCGACTGGCTCCTGGACAGTGATCCGGCGATCCGGTGGCAGGTGCTGCGCGACCTCACCGATGCCCCCGAGGAGGAGGTGGCCCGGGAGCGCGCCAGAGTCGCCGAGGTGGGGTGGGGCAGAAGGCTCCTCGATCTGCAGCACGAGGGCCAGTGGGCAGGTGGCGCCTGCTTCCCCGGCCCCGGCTGGCGAGCACCGCAGCCGCTGACCGGCGATCCCGAGGGGCAGCCCTGGGTCGCGACGCTGCCCACCCTGCGGCTGCTCCGCCGGCTCGGGATCGACCCGACGCACCCCGACGTCGTCGCCGCGGTCGACGGCGTGCGCGAGCACAGCCGGTGGGAGTACAACGACGGGCCGTTCTTCGAGGGCGAGGTCGAGCCGTGCATCAACGGTGGGGCCGTGGAGGTCGGCGCCTACTTCGGCCAGGACGTCGACTCCGTGGTGGAGCGCCTCCTTGGTGAGCGACTCCCCGACGGCGGGTGGAACTGTGAGGCCGAGAACGGGTCGACGCGTTCCTCGTTCCACACGACGATCTGCGTGCTCGAGGGACTCCTCGAGTACCGGCGCGCCGGCGGGAGCCTGGACGTCGAGGAGGCCCGACGGTCCGGCGAGGAGTACCTCCTCTCCCGCTCGCTCATGCGCCGTGCCGGCACTGGCGAGGTCGTGGACGAGTCGTGGCTGAGCTTCTCCTTCCCGCCGCAGTGGCACTACGACGTGCTGCGGGGCCTGGAGTACTTCGGCGACGTCGGTGGCACGCCGGATCCCCGGCCGGGCGAGGCGGTCGAGCTCACCCGCGGCAAGCAGCAGGCCGATGGGTCGTGGCTGCTCGAGAACACCCACCCGGGACTGATCCACTTCCACATGGAGGACGGCGACGGGAGCCCGAGCCGGTGGAACATGCTGCGGGCCCAACGGGCCCTGCGCTGGTGGGACAGCCAAACCGGAGGGTAGCCGCCGGGGTTCCGGAACTCGGGACCGAATTGGGGCCTGGCCGGGCAGTGCGCGACCATTGAGGAATGTCCACCCCACTGGCCGAGCTCGCCGAGGACTTCCGCGCTGCGTCCCCCCAGGACCGGCTGCAGCTGCTCCTCGAGTTCAGTGACGAGCTGCCCGATCTCCCCGAACGCTATGCGGACGCGCCGGAGAAGCTCGAGCAGGTCCACGAGTGCCAGTCCCCGCTCTTCCTCGCCGTCGAGGTCGGAGACGAGGCCGGCGTCGACACCAACGACCAGCAGGTCTCGATCTTCTTCTCCGCCCCGCCGGAGGCGCCGACGACGCGCGGCTTCGCCGGGATCCTCCATGAGGCACTCAACGGGCTGACCGTCCGCGAGATCCTCGACACCCCGGAGCAGGCCCCGATGGAGTTCGGTCTGGCCGAGGTCGTCTCCCCTCTCCGGATGCGGGGGATGGTCGCGATGCTCAGCCGCATCAAGCGGCAGGTGCGGTTGCGCACCGCGCCCGCCGGCACGGCTCAGTGACGACCCGCCCCACCGACGACGCAGCGACGCCCTGCGAGTGCGGCGCCGCGGCCGCGTGCCGTCCGGTCTGGTACGCAGCGCTTGCCGAGGAGCAGCTCGACCCGGTCATGGGGCAGTGGCACAACACGCTCGTCTGCGTCTTCGCCCTCCAGCACGCGTCGATGTTCGATCGGCGCCACGCCGACAGCCAGCTCCAGTTCCTCCAGCTGGCCGCCGATGAGGGACCCGACGCGGTCAACGCGGTCGCGAGGTCTCTGCGGGCGCGCAACAAGGGCCGCGGGTTCCGGCTCGAGGCGCCCGAACTGAGCCGGTATCCCGGCATCGGAGACACCGAGCTCCCCGCCTCGTTCCCTGTCAGCCTGCACCACCTGCTGTGCGCGGATGGTGAGTTCCTCACCGACGGCCACGACGCATACGGACTGCGTATGCGGCAGCTGGCCGCGGCCACGGTAGAGGCCTATCGCTCATGACCGCTCCGCAGACGCGCCTGACCTCCCGCCGCCGGCACTTGGCCGCGACGTCCGTCGCCGCCGCTGGCGCACTCCTGCTCTCCGCCTGCCTGGGCAGCGGGACGCCCACGGCCGAGCCGGGCGAGCAGACGGTATCCGACCCGCCGACGGCGACCTCCTCACCCACGGCGACTGAGACACCGACGTCGACGCCCACCGAGACGGCCACGGCAGAGCCACGGACCATCACCCTCGTCGCGGCCGGCGACATCCTCCCGCACCGACCGGTCGTCTCCTCCGCCCGACGGTATGCGCAGGGCAGCTCGAGCGAGTACGACTTCCGCCCGATGTTCGACGAGGTGCGCCCTGTCCTGTCCGCCGGCGACCTCGCGCTCTGCCACCTCGAGACGCCCCTGTCGGCCGACAACCGCAACCTCGCCGAGCCGAACACCATGGTCTTCAACTCTCCTCGAGAGGTCGCGGCGGCACTGAAGTGGGCCGGCTACGACGGGTGCGACTTCGCCTCGAACCACAGCTGGGACCGCGGGCTCGAGGGCCTGCGGCAGACGATCTCCGTCGTCGAGGACGAGGGACTGGGGTACGCCGGCCCGACGGCCGAGGAGTCCGAGGCGGGACAGGCCGCGGTGTTCGACGTCGCCGGGGTCCAGGTGGCTCATCTGGCCTACAGCTACACCCTGTTCAACAACTGGGGCCCGAACACCGAGGTGCCGCCTGAGGCGCCGTGGACCGGACGGGCGATGTGGCCGGTCGTCGAGGCGGACGGCATCCTCGCCGACGTGGCAGCGGCTCGTGCCGAGGGAGCCGACATCGTCGTCCTGAGCATGCACTGGGGTGAGGAGTACGTCACCCAGCCGACCCGCGACCAGCGCGAGCTGGCCGAGACGCTCCTCACCAGCGGAGCCGTGGACGCGATCCTGGGGACGCACGTCCACGTCGTCCAGCCGTGCGAGACCATCGCGGGTCGGCCCGTCCTCTACGGCATGGGCAACTCCCTCTCGAACCAGGGGCCCAAACCGGGCGGGAGCCTCCCCGCGGCGAGCCAGGAGGGGATCATGGTCGAGCTCACCTTCACCGTCGCTCCCGATGGTGAGGTCACCTCCGAGCTTGCCTACCGCCCGACGCGAGTCAACCTCGACGGCCACCTCATCGAGCTCACGGGTCCTGACAAGCACCCGGAGGCGTATGCGCGGACCGTCGCCACGGTCGAGCTGTTCGGGCCGGGCGCCTGCGAGGCCACGGTGGTGCCGGCGCCTTAGGGCTGTCGACCACGCACCCGGTCCGCTCGCCAGGTTTGTCGGGCGATTGCGGTCGCAAGCAGATGTCCTGCTGATCCGTGCCGACCTGGTCGGCCGTCGATCAGGTCAACAACGTCACGGCGATGCCCAGAGCGTCCAGCTCCTCCGGCGTCTGCGTCGTGATGAGCCAGTCCCGGTACCGGTCCTCACCGCGGGGCCGCACGGACTCGCGGATCCGGTCCTCCATGATCAGGTAGAAGCGGTACCCCTGCCCGGCGAACGTCTCCACCAAGGGGGTGACATCCGCGTCGGGCAGGACCTCCATGAGGAAGGTCGGCCGGATCTCGCGGATCGAGGCCCGACCCGCCGTGACGAGGGCGGCCTCGTGGCCCTCCACATCGACCTTGATGAGGACCTCCGGTCGATAGGTCGGCCAGGTGACTTCCGAGTGGGGTGCACGTCGATCCCCTTCGGACCCCTCGGGCTGTTGGGTCGGCGCGTGGGCCTCAGCGTCGGTGCTTCGATCAGTGGCGGACTGGTCGGACCGGTCCGCCTCGAGCTCGATCCCGAGCTCAGTGCCCAGCACGTGGTCGAGGGTGTGCACGGGCACCGACACCCCCTCCTCGGATCCCTCGCTGTCGTCGAGCGACCAGAAGTCCGGCAGGGCCGAGCCGTGGGTGACCGCCGGCATCCGGATCGCGCCCTCCTCACCCACACCGTGCAGGTGGACCTCGACCCGCCCGATGAGGTCGTTGGCGATGATGTTGCTCCACGCCGCGAGGACATTGCTCGGCACGATGTCGAAGGCGTGCACGCTCACGGCCCGGTTCGCCTTGGCAGCGACGACCGAGAAGACTCCTGTGTAGCTCCCGACGTCGAGCACGATGTCCGCGCTCGTCGCGAGCAGGGCGAAGACCTCGAGGGCGTACTGGTCCTGCGGGCGTGGACGCCGACCGCCACCCCAGTACAGCTCCTTGGCGATGATGCACCGCGCGGGATCGTTCATCGTGAAGGTCAGGCCCTGGACCCTCCCCTCGACCTGCTTCACGTTCAGCGGTGCGGGCAGCCGGGCAGCGGTCTCCACTCCTCGACGCCGAGCGACGACGGCATGGGCGGCCTGGTTGACTCCGGGCAGCGAGACGACACGCTTCACCGGCCGCTTCAGGCCGTACCACGCCTGCCGGCGCCGACTCCGCCGCGCCGGCTCGTGCTCCTTCGCCCCTGCCATCCGATCAGCCTATGCCGGTGCACGGCCCCGCTCCTGCTATGCCGGTGCACGGCCCCGCTCCTGGCGTGCGAGCCGTCGCGCGGGTAGGCCAACGACCCCCCCGGACGTGC
>Ga0209723_1000228_pt1 | contig 110715 bp, 99 predicted proteins | sample BiotimSIPDNA_2_FD_185750 | JGI IMG/M metagenome (GOLD analysis project Ga0209723, IMG submission 185750) | Anaerobic biogas reactor microbial communites from Washington, USA - Biogas_R2 time_0 SIP DNA (SPAdes) (version 2) | ecosystem: Engineered > Bioreactor > Anaerobic > Unclassified | place... | reverse complement strand
TCACCGCGTTTTTCTTAAATTCCTCGTCGTATTGCTTCCGAATTCCTCCCATTTCTTGCCTCCGATTTCTGAGTGTCTCCCACTCTGTTCCATCTTAGCAAATTGTCTATTATTTTAGCATGGTCCCCTGCGACCTATAGCTGAACCGTTACGGCGAAACCACCGATGAAAAAATAGGGGTTCGTATAGGACTTGTTTGGTGGAGCATAACCTTGTCTAAACTCAGATCCGCCACGAGCTTCTTAAGTCGAGTGTTTTCTTCTTCTAACTGCCGCAGTCGCTTCATGTCGCTGGGCAGCATCCCTCCATATTTGTTTGTCCAGCGATAGAATGTTTGCTCGGTGACCCCGATTTTCAGGCATACTTCCTGCACTGGTGCGCCAAGCTCAACCTGCTGGAGGATAAATGCAATTTGCTCTTCTGTGTGTCTTTGTGTCTTCATTTTGCTCACTCCCTTTCTCCCATTTTATCTGTTTTTCTAACATTGGGAGTGGACTATATTTTTAGGGAGCAGGTCAGGTCACGCATAAGGTCACGACCAATCACTCACATCTTGACGAAATGAAACCAGTGGGGTAGTCTGATGGTTAAGAGGATGCGCGTGATATGCGGCATACCCTTTCATCTTTTTTCCACTGGTTTCATTTCATAATGTTTGGCGGAGAGAGAGGGATTCGAACCCTCGGAACGGTATTAGCGTTCACACGATTTCCAGTCGTGCGCCTTAGACCAGCTCAGCCATCTCTCCATTAGTTCTTGAGGCTTTTGGGAGGTCGTCCCTCAGGTTGGCGGCGCTTTTCAACCTGCCATGAAATTTTAACGATTACGGTCGGCGTTGTCAATGGAGAATTGCGAATTGTGGGGATTTTGGGCATTTTTGAGGGGTCTTTGGGGTGCGTTTCTTTTCGGGAGGGCCGCGGCGGCTCGGGAGGGGGAGCGGCGGCGTGATGACGTAACATATGTTACGTTAAGTGGGGTGCTTTTCGAGCACAATGAGTGTGGATGTTTGTTTGCGGGTATTTCCGCTTTTCGATAGAGATGAGGTGTTTGATATGACGGAGAAGGTTTTTAAGGTAACGGGGATGACGTGCGCGGGGTGCGCGGCGTTTGTCGAAAAGACGTGCCGCTCGACCGAGGGCGTGGTGACCTGTGATGTGAATTTGCCGATGGAGCGGATGCGCGTCGCGTTCGACGAGAATGTGATCCGGCCGGATGCGATTGTGCGGGCGGTCGAAAATATCGGCTACGGGCTGGTTGATGAAGAGGCTTCGAGTGCCGGGGAGGTGCTCGGCGGGCAGAGGGCGGACGCGCGGAAGGTGAGGATCCGTTTGATCGTCGCGGCGGCTTTTTCCGTGCCGATCTTCTATCTGGCGATGTCTCATATGATCCCGGGCGGCGTGTTGCCGGTCCCGGAGTTTCTGAATATGCACATGCATCCGCTTACGTTTGCGTTGGTGCAGATGATCCTGACGATCCCGGTGTTGGTTGCGGGTTATACCTTCTACACCAAGGGGTTTCGGCTTCTGGCGAAGCGGGCTCCGAATATGGACTCGCTGATCGCGGTCGGGACTTCCGCGGCGTTCCTTTACGGGGTGTACGCGGTCATCCGGATCGCGGGCGGGCAGACGGAGATGGTGGAACATTTGTACTTTGAGTCAGCCGCGGTGGTCGTGACGCTCGTCATGCTCGGGAAATTTCTGGAGGCAAGAAGCAAGGGGCGGACGACGGAAGCGATCCAAAAGCTTTTTGATCTGACGCCGAAGACGGCGACGGTGCGGGTTAAAGGGGAAGAGTTCACGGTTTTCGCGGAGAATCTGAAGGTCGGTGATCAGGTGGTCGTGAAGCCCGGCGGGTCGTTTCCCGCGGACGGGCGCGTCGTGTCGGGCGGTTCGTCCGTCGACGAGGCAATGATCACGGGCGAGAGCATCCCGGTCTATAAGGATGTCGGAAGCGAGGTCATCGGCGGCAGTATCAATTTGGACGGGCGCGTGGTCGCGGAGGTGACGCGGGTCGGTCCGGACACGACGATCTCTCGGATCATCCGGCTGGTGACCGACGCGCAGGACAAGAAAGCGCCGATCTCAAGGATGGCGGATCAGGTGTCGCTTTATTTCGTGCCGGCCGTCATCGGGATCGCGATCCTTTCGGCAGCCGCATGGGCGATCGCCGGGAAGGACTTCCCGTTTATCATAAATGTGTTTGTCGGCGTTCTGGTGATCTCCTGTCCGTGTGCGCTAGGGCTCGCGACGCCGACCGCAGTGATGGTCGCGTCCGGAAAGGGCGCGGAATTGGGGCTGTTGTTCAAGGGCGGCGAAGCGCTCGAGACGATCGGACGCGTGTCGACGGTCGTTTTCGATAAGACCGGGACGGTGACCGAGGGAAGGCCGGCGATGACGGATTTTGAAATGATCGGGGACTTTTTCGAAAAGCTTGATCGTTCGCGAACCGGCAAAGAAACGGGCGGCTCGCTCGAAAAGGACCGCGCTCTTGCGTGGATCGCTTCCGCCGAAAAGGGCTCGGAGCATCCGGTTTCCGGCGCGGTCATCTCCGCGGCGGTACGGAAGGGCTTGACGCTTTTCGAGCCGGATGAGTTTGAGGCGGTACCGGGGCGCGGGATTCGCGCGACGGTCGAAGGAAGAACGGTCGTCGTCGGGAACGCGGCGTGGCTTTCATGGAACGGGATCGAACCGAAGGCGGCGGAAGAGATGTCGATGCGCTTTTCGGAAGAAGGGAAAACCGTGCTCCTGGGTGCCGTCGACGGAACGCTCGCCGTGGTCATCGCGGTCGCGGATCCGGTCAAAGAGGGAAGCGCGGAGACGCTGACTGCGCTTCAAAAGCTCGGGATCCGGACGGTCCTTCTTACCGGGGACACGCAAAGAACAGCGCGGGCGATCGCCGATAAGATCCATCCGGACGAGGTGCTCGCCGAAGTCCTTCCGCAGGATAAAGCCGAGAAGATCCGGGTCCTGCGTGAAGCGGGCGGCAAGGTCGCGATGGTCGGCGACGGCATTAACGACGCCCCGGCTCTGGCGCTTGCCGATGTCGGCATAGCGATCGGAACCGGCACGGATATCGCGGTCGAATCCGCGGACGTCGTCCTGATGAAGGGCGATCCGAGAAAGGTCGTTACGGCGGTTCGACTCGGGAAAGCGACGCTTCGAAATATCCGGCAGAATTTGTTCTGGGCGTTCATCTTTAACACGATCGGTATCCCGATCGCGGCCGGCGTGCTCTTCCTTTTCGGAGGGCCGCTATTAAATCCGATGTTTGCCGGCGCGGCGATGGCGATGAGCTCGGTCCTGGTCGTCAGTAACGCATTGAGACTTCGGCGGTTTCGCTGAGTAAGCCTTTGCGGTCACGGAAAGCGTACAAGACCTGCTGTTTCGAATTATTAGGACAGACGGTTCACTTCCGTTACTGTCCGGACTCTCATGACGGCGGGAGGGTATAAAATTCCATTGACCGCATCGGCGGGTCGCTCTAGAATGAAGGTGTAGCGGTTCGAATCGATTGGTATCGGCCGACGTGCATCCGCGAGAGCGGGGAGGGGATAAGATGAAACTGATCGCTTACTTTAAGGAAAGATCCAAGGCCTTGTTGTACGCCCTGGCGCGCTTCCCGGCGGTCGTCGCCGCGTTGATCGCGCTGGCGGTCGTGATGACCGTGGAGGTCGCCGCGCAGGAATCGTATCCGAGGCTTACGATGGCGCTGACGGTGACGGTTTTCCTGGCGCTTTTCGCGCATATCCTTCTCGAAAAGGCCGGCTCGATGCTCTTTCGGCTCCTTCCGATCGCGGTGGCCGGCGCGGGCTTTGTCCTATACTATTTTCTCGGCCTGCTTGAATTTGAGGCCGACAATCTGTACTACGGTGCCGGGCGGTACCCGCTTCAGACTGTCGTCGTGTGCGTGATCTTCCTTTTACTGTTCCTGGCGATCCAGAGCCTGAGGCACGGCGTGGTTTTCGGATCGGTGTTTATGAGTGTTTTCAAGGCGTTTTTCACGACGCTTTTATTTTCCGCAGTGATCTGGGGCGGACTGTCGTTGATCATTGCGGCGATTGATGAATTGCTCTTCCGATTGAATCCGGATATCTTTCCGTATATCGCGATTTGGGTGTGGATCCTGGTCGCGCCCGTGATTTTCATGTCCTTACTGCTGACGTTCCGCACGGATGAGGAGGGAAAAGCGGCAGACGGGAAAAGGATCTCGATCCCGGCTTTTTTCCGCGTATTGCTTTTGTATGTCATCGTTCCGCTCTTAGCGGTCTATACATTGGTCTTGGTCATTTACCTGATGAAGACCGTTCTTACCGGCGAGGATCGGGAACTTCTGGAGCCGCTGATCTTGTCGTACTCGATCGCCGTGATTGTGGTCTTTTTTTTGATCAGCGAGATCGAAGGCAAATATCCGGCGGTATGTCGCTTCATCTTTCCGAAGATCATGGGTGTGATTGCGCTTTATCAGCTGATTGTTTCTTTGATCAAGGCGGGGAATGAGGGCGTCTTATTTTCCGACTATTTCCTCATCCTGTTCTCGGCGTTTGCGGTCGTCGCCGCAGTGACGATGAGCATTCTGAAGAAAGAAAAAAACCACATCCACATCCTGATCCTTGCCGCGTTTGCGCTCTTTTCGATCCTGCCGCTCGTCAATTTCTACGGCGTCAGTGTCCGAAGCCAGCAACAGGTGCTCGTCGATACGCTCGAAAAGAACGGCATGCTTCGGGGGGATGAGGTGATTTCCAATGAATCCGTTCCGAAAGAAGAACAGGTCGTCATCACGCAGGCCGCGGAATTTTTGAATCGACAGGGTGAGCTCGGCGAGATTGTCCATTTGAATACACAGGGTGATTTTTACAAAAATTTTCGGGCGATATTCGGGTTTGAGCCGAATCACGGTTATGAGCAGTATTACGGGGATCCCAAACTGCGTGGTATATATATCGACAGAAGTCAGGCGATTCCTTTAGGGGATGCCGATTATGTCGTATGGAGCGGGATCTTTGTTTCTGACGCTGGAAACACGGTCACGGAGCTCGGTACATTCACACATGAGGGAACCGATTATACGGTGCAAGCCGAGATCGTCAATGGGGATTGTAATATCGTCCTTATTGATTCGACGGGGATGAAGCTTATTACCGCTGAGGTTACCGGGGATATCGAGAAGATCATTCCTTCGGAGTCGGACGGGAAGCCCGAAACGGTCGCACCCGAACAGATGAGTCTGGTGTTTAAAGGAGACGGCGTTCTGATGAAGGTTTACCTGATGAGCGTCAACCTATATGACCGCGAGGACTATAATGTTCGTTTCGAGATCGACCCGATGGTCCTCATTACTTTTACGGACACGGAGGCCGAATAGGCCGAAAGGAGTGTCGCGATGGATTGGCTGAATCGAACCCGGAGCCTGATCGGAGAGGATAACCTGCAGACCTTGAAGGCGTCCTCGGTCGTTGTCGTCGGCTTAGGCGGCGTCGGCTCCTTTGCGGCCGAAGCGATCGCCCGTTGCGGCGTCGGCCGGATGATCCTGATCGACAAGGATCGCGTGGACATCACGAACGTCAACCGTCAGTTGATCGCACTGCGATCAACGGTCGGATCGATGAAAACCGATGTGATGAAGGCCCGTATTCTGGATATCAATCCCGCGGCGGTCGTCGAGGCGTATACCGTCGCGTATTCGGAAGAGACCACGGACACCTTTAATTTCTCCGGGGTCGACGTGATCGTGGACGCGATCGATTCGATCGACGACAAAGTCGCGTTGATCCGTCGCTCCTTTTCCGAGGGGATCCCCGTCCTGAGCAGTATGGGCGCGGGGAATAAATTGGATCCCGGAGCGTTCGAGGTCGCCGATCTGGCTCAAACCTCCGTCTGTCCTCTGGCGCGTATCATGCGGAAGCGTCTTCGCGACGTCGGGATCGAGCATGTCCGTGTCGTCTATTCAAAGGAAATGCCTGTCCGCGGAGAGGGCGTCGGCAGTATTTCATTTGTCCCCTCGACCGCGGGATTGCTCCTGGCTTCAGAGGCGATCCGCATGATCATAGACCATAAAACGAACGGAGGAACCGACACATGACTCTGGTTAATAAACTCTCGCAAATGATCGGGAATACCCCGCTTCTGGAACTCCGTAAGTATTCGGCGGCACAGAACTGTCTTTCGACGATTTGGGGAAAAGCGGAGTGCTTCAACCCGCTTTCGTCGGTCAAGGACCGGCTCGGGTTGGCACTGATCGAGGACGGCGAACGCCGCGGGAAAATCACAAAGGACACCACGATCATCGAACCGACGAGCGGAAATACCGGGATTGCCCTGGCTTTTATCTGCGCCGAACGCGGATATCGACTGATCCTCACGATGCCGGAAACGATGAGCATCGAACGGCGCCAGCTTCTGTCGGTTTTCGGCGCCGAGCTGGTCCTGACGCCGGGATCCGAAGGTATTTCCGGCGCGATCCGAAAAGCGAACGAGCTTTTTAAGTCCATCCCGAACTCTTGCATGCCCGGACAGTTTACCAATCCGGCAAACCCGCAGGTCCATCGCGAGACGACCGGTCCGGAGATCCTTGCGGATACGGGCGGACAGATCGATTATTTTGTCGCCGGTGTCGGCACCGGCGGGACGATCACCGGAGCGGGGGAATACCTGAAGGAGCATTGCCCGGATGTTAAGATCATCGCTGTCGAGCCCAAGACCTCTCCGGTCCTGTCGGGCGGTCTTCCCGGACCGCACCGGATCCAGGGGATCGGCGCCGGTTTTGTCCCCGCGGTGCTGAACACGAATATCATTGATGAGGTGATCTGTATTTCGGACGACGAAGCGGTCCAAACCGCCAGAAAGCTGGCGCGGACCGAGGGGCTCCTAGTCGGGATCTCATCCGGTGCGGCGCTTTTCGCGGCGACAAAATTGGCGGTACGGGAGCATTGCCGTGACAAAAAGATCGTCGTCATCCTGCCGGACGGCGGAGAAAGGTATCTCTCGACCGGGCTTTGCGATGTATAATAGATAACATTAAAGATCGAAAAGCGCCGGAGGGAGAGCCGAATTGGATATTAAGAACGAGACGTTACATTATCTCGGCTATACCGGCCAGAGCCTCACCGCAGAAGAGGACCGGCAAATCGACGACGCGATCGCGGAGGTCATCGAGGTTGCGCGTCCGAAGACGGTCCACCGCGTGTTTCCGCTGTCGCGCGAAGAAGAAAAATTGTCCGTTCCCGCGGACCTGGATCTCAATTACTCGAGTTTGCATGAGCTCCTTGCCGATGTCGGGGAGGTATTAATTCTCGCGGCGACGCTCGGACTGGAACTCGACCGCCGTTTGCGCTATTATGCTAGAACCGACGCGTCGCGACTGGTCATTATGGACGCGGCGGCAAGTGCGTGGGTCGAACGGGTCTGCGACGAGCTTCAGGAAGCGCTTCCGTTTGATCCATACACCTTTCGCTTCAGCCCCGGATATGGTGACGTGCCGCTTCTTTTGCAAAAGCAGATCGTCCGGGTCCTGGAAACGCAGAAGCGCATCGGCATGACCCTGACTCAATCACTTCTTATGATCCCGCAGAAGTCGATTACCGGGATTGTCGGGATCGGCGGTGTTTCTAAAAAGAGAAGTTGTGCGGGATGCGCGCTTTTCGATCATTGTGAATTCCGAAAGAGGGGGACGACATGTTACGCGACGAAGGAACAAATGCCCGAATAATCCTCCGCGAAAAGCTCGGTAAGGAGCTCCTGGTATTTGACGGTGCCATGGGGTCTCAGCTTCACGCGCGCGGAAGTCTGCCCGGCGAACTGCCGGAGGCGTGTAATATCGATCACCCGGATTGGATCGTCGATATTCATTCCGGTTACCTCGAGAGCGGAGCTTCCTGCATTCTGACCAATACGCTCGGAAGTAACCGTTTTCACCTGGAGGACAGTAAATATTCCGTTCGCGAAGTGATCGAAGCCGCGGTCCGGAACGGACGTGCGGCGATCGAGCGGGAACGAGCCCGCTGTGAGCGCGAGGGAATCGACAAGGAGAGCTTCCTGTTTTTTAATATCGGACCGCTCGGGCAACTCTTGGCACCGATCGGGACCCTTTCGTTTGAAGACGCGTACGACGCATTTGCGGAGCAGATCGACCTCGTGAAGGATTCGGTCGACGGCGTGCTGATCGAGACGATGAGCGACCCCTACGAAATCAAAGCGGCGGTCCTCGCGGTGAAGGAACACTCGGATCTTCCGGTCCTCGCCTGTATGACGTATGACGTGAACGGAAGGACTCTGGTAGGCACCACGCCGGAAGCGGCGGTCACACTCCTGGAAGGACTCGGGGTCGACGGATTGGGCGTCAATTGTTCGCTCGGTCCCAAGGAGCTTGTTCCGGTCGTCGAAAAGATCCTTTCCGTCGCGCGTAAGCCCGTTATTGTCGAGCCCAACGCCGGCCTCCCGATATATAAAGACGGAAAAACCAGTTATAACGTTACCGTCGATGAATTTGCGACATATATCCGGGGCTTCGTCGAGTCGGGAATCAGCGCCTTCGGCGGCTGCTGCGGAACGACGCCCGAATATATCCGCGCCTGTCTTCAAGAAATCGGCGATACGCCGTTTGCGCCCCGGGTGAATTCCCCGGAGACGCGCGTCTGCGGTCCGACGGATTGCGTCCGCATCGGCGGCCGGACGGTCGTCTGCGGAGAGCGCCTGAATCCGACCGGCAAGAAGAAACTCAAAGAAGCGCTTACCCATCATCGCCTTGACGAGGTTTTTTCCGAGGCCGTCGCTCAGGAGAAAGCCGGAGCGCACGTCCTCGATGTCAATGTCGGCGTACCCGGTATCGACGAAGCCCAAACGATGACTGAGGTGATCCGCGGACTTCAGGAGATCATCCGCCTTCCGCTTCAGATCGACAGCTCCGACCCGGAGGTGCTCGAGAGGGCCTGTCGCGTATATAACGGAAAGCCGCTCATTAATTCCGTCAACGGGAAGCAAAGTGTCATGGACGCGATCTTTCCGATCGCCCGAAAATACGGCGGCGTCGTTATCGCACTGACGATCGACGAAAACGGTGTGCCGGATTCGGCGGACGGCCGCGTTGCGATCGCCGAAAAGATCATCAAGACCGCCGCTTCCTACGGGATCGACAAGTCCGATATCATCGTTGACTGCCTGGTGCTGACCGCGTCGGCTCAACAGGAGGGCGCGCTTCAGACCCTTGAGGCGGTCCGGCGCGTTCGAGAGGAGCTCGGAGTCTATACGATCCTCGGCGTCAGTAATATCTCCTTCGGACTTCCGAATCGGCCGCTGATCAACAAGACCTTTTTGAGTATGGCGCTCTACGCCGGACTGGATGTTCCGATCATCAATCCTCTGGACCGTGAACTCATGGGAGTGATCGACGCCTTTGAAGTGCTGTCCGGACAGGATGCCGGAAGTGCGGATTATGTCGCGAGGCACGCCCATGATATAACCCATGCCGTTTTATCCGCTCAATCGTCCGTAACGACTTTGACGGAAGGGAATGCAGGCTCGTCGAATTTAACGGATGTTTCTCTTTTTGCGTTGGTTCGTTCCGGGCGAAAAGACATCATCCCGGACGCCGTCGAACGAGAGCTTTCGCTACATGAGCCGATCTTTGTTATCAATCATGTCCTGATTCCCGCGCTTCGGGAAGTCGGTGATGCTTACGAAACGGGTAGAATATTTCTCCCGCAGCTGATTGCCGCAGCGGAAGCGGCGAAAGCGGCCTTCGCGATACTGAATGTGCGAATTGCCGCCGGAGGAAGTGCGGAGGGGAAGGGGCCGGTGCTTCTGGCCACGGTGGAGGGAGATATTCATGATATCGGGAAAAATATAGTAAAGGTGGTCTTGGAAAGCTACGGTTTTTCAGTGATTGATTTAGGAAAGGACGTGCCGCCCGAACGGGTCATTTCCGCCGTGCGCGAGTACACCCCGAAGCTGATCGGCCTTTCTGCGCTGATGACAACGACGGTTGCCTCGATGAAGCGAACCATCGAAGCGTTGAAGGAACTGCCGGGGATCTGTCCGATTATCGTCGGAGGTGCGGTTCTGACTTCGGACGTCGCTCTTTCGATCGGCGCGGATTTTTACGCGAAGGACGCAATGGAGACGGTAAGTATCGCGGAGTCCGTAGTAAAGAAATCGGGTAACGGGTAAATACGGACCATGGAAACACAAATATTTCGCACACCGAGAATAAATATGGTGAATCCGAATATACAGAATTACGGAATCGTTGCAATCTTCTTTTCCTTGCTCGGCGGAATAATTTTGTTTTCTCTTCATGCCTTGATCAGTCCGACGATCCGATGGTTGCTGATCGTTCTTTTTCCGCTGATTATCATATTCGGAATCGTCATGATTATTGTCGCTCGTTCGGAGGATCCGAAATTCATCCACTCGTTCGCGCGCCGCGGAGAGGATGAGTTATATCACGTTTTAACATGGATTCCCGTCGGAGAGGTTGAGTTTCTTCCCTTTCCGGATAATTACAGTCCTTCTAAAATTCTGGAAAATCGAAAAATAATATTCAAAGACATCGCTGATTTCATCCGCTCGGATCGGTTTCTCCGATGCGTGGAATCGAAAATCGACGGAGAAACGTCCATGGATCCTTTTTCGAGGCATATTATCGTTCGCCGTATGCTTGATCCCGAGATTATTCTTGAAAAGCGCGGGTATGAAATGATATCCTATCGTTCCGAGACAGACGGTCCGTTACACATGGCTCGCCTCAGTCGAAAAAACGAGGCATTTATCAGGTTGTCACGCATTGTGGCCGAACAATCACAACAAAATTCCAGGGAACAAAGGAATCGAAAAAAGTGACTCGCCTTCGCAGAAAAAAGAATATATACGCGCGTCTTTCGGCCTGTGCGTCCTACTGGTTTGAAGTACCCGTCGCGAACCGCGGATGCTGGCGCCAAGCTTGCGGGATGCCGCCCGATTGTCCGTTGTATTTGGAGCTCGGATGCGGAAAAGGACGTTTTGCGATTGAAACTGCCCGGAAAAATCCCGGTGTATGCGTGATTGCGCTTGAAAAAGAGCAGTCCGTGATTCTCTCCGCGATCGAATCTGCTTGTGAAGAAGGGATGACCAACCTGTTTTTTCTTTGTGCCGACGTCCTTCTGCTCCGGAATTATTTCACACCCGGAGAGGTCGACCGAATCTATATCAATTTCTGTGATCCTTGGTCGCGAAAAAATAAACCCAAACGACGACTTACTTATCGCGAGTATCTGGAAACCTACAAAACACTGTTGCGTCCGTGCGGGGACATTCATTTCAAGACCGATGATTCCCGCCTTTTTGAGTTTTCGATGGGCGAATTTGAAGTCGCCGGGCTCGGCATACGTAAAATAACGAGGGACCTTCATAACAGTCCGTGGAATGCGGAAAACATCCGAACGGAATTTGAAGAAAAATTTGCCGAACAGGGTGTATTAATCAAGCGTGCGGAAGCATTTAAACCCGATTGAATGGTCTTGGCGAACGCAAGGATCCGTTTTTCACTTCCGCAAAACATCGCTATCGTCAAAAAGTAGAGAAACACCGAAAAACAGACGATAAATTTGTTCTGAGACGCTCGGATTTCGGTTGTAATCATTGACCGTTTAAGGTAAAATTTTCATGGTGCAAAGCACCGTTACGAAGGATTAACCCTGAGAAGGGATTTGTTAGGAGGAACAGATATGGCTATCAAAGTAGGAATTAACGGTTTCGGACGTATCGGGCGCTTGGTTTTTCGCGCATCCGTTGCGAACCCCAACGTCGAAGTAGTCGGCATCAACGATCCGTTCATCGACCCGGCTTATATGGGGTATATGCTTCGTTATGATACGGTTCACGGACAATTTAAAGGATCGATAGAGACCGGTGAGGATTCGATCACGGTCGAAGGAAAGAAAATCAAAATATTTGCCTGCATGGATGCGAAGGATATCGATTGGAAATCCGTCGGAGCGGACTACATCATTGAAGCAACCGGCATATATACCACGACAGAGAAATGCGAAGCGCACTTTGTCGGAGGAGCGAAGAAGGTTATCATAACCGCTCCGGCTAAGGATGATACCCAGATGTTTGTTATGGGCGTTAACGAAGAGAAGTACAACAAGGATATGAAGGTTGTTTCCAACGCTTCCTGCACGACCAACTGTCTGGCGCCCATCGCTAAGATTCTGAACGACAAGTTCGGTATTGTTGAAGGCCTCATGACCACCGTACACGCAACCACCGCAACGCAGAAGACCGTTGACGGCCCTTCCAAGAAGGATTGGAGAGGCGGACGCGGCGCGGCGTTCAACATCATCCCCTCTTCTACCGGTGCCGCAAAGGCTGTCGGCAAGGTTATCCCCGAACTCAACGGCAAGTTGACCGGTATGGCTTTCCGTGTTCCGACCGCCGATGTTTCTGTCGTTGACCTGACCGTTCGCCTTGAGAAGGGCGCTACCTATGATGAGATTAAGGCCGTCATCAAGGCTGCTTCCGAGAACGAGTTCAAGGGCATTCTCGGGTACACCGAGGATAAGGTCGTCTCCTCGGATTTCATCGGTGATTCCCGTGCGTCCATATTCGATGCGGATGCCGGCATTTCTCTGAATCCGAATTTTGTGAAGACCGTTTCCTGGTACGACAATGAATGGGGATATTCCTGCATGGTCATCCGTCTCTTGGAGCACATGGCCAAGGTGGACGCCCGGTAATGGATTCGAATCAATAGAAAAGATCCGATAGCTTCCCGCGATTTTATCGCGGGAAGCTTTATCATTTATTAATAAGAAGAAGACACCCCGCCTTTATGTTTCCTTCCTTTGGATGTATAATAAAAATAGATAACTTTTACCGTCCCACGAATAGGAGGAATGAATTATGGCACTTTTTGATCCCAAGGCAAAGGCGATTTCTCAGCTTCAGAAATCAATCGATGAGAAAAATGCCGGCATTGAAAAATACTTCGACGAAATCGGAAGACTTTATTACGGCCAATACAAGGATCCCTCCTCGGATGTATCAAAGGACATTAACTCGCGATGTGACGCAATAACCAATCTCTTTATGGATATTGAGGCGCACAAGTTGAAAATTCTTTTCGAAAAGGGACTTAAGATCTGCTCGAACTGCAAGAAAGAGAATCCTTTGGATCACGCTTTCTGTGCGGGATGCGGCAGCAAGTTCCCGGAAGGATCCGACAAGCAAGTCGAGCTTCCGGCGGCGGAGTGCACCGAAGAGGTCGCGGCAGAGGGAGAGACCAAGTAATTTTCCGTTTCCCAATTGGTTTTTCGAACAAAAGATTGTGTCGGGTGGATTTCCACCCGACACAATCTTTATTTTAGCACAAATACTTTATCGATGTATGATCGTTTGTTACAAGAAATTTCACATCCTTTCGATATAATCGGAATATGAGCAGGCGATTGCCGGTTCGTAAGAACAAAAGCCGGAAGGATGTGATTCAATGAAGGTCACTACACAAGGAAACGGAATCCATATCGGACAGAGACTAGAGGAAAAAATCGCTTCAAAGCTTTCAAAGTTTGAGAAGCATTTCGGGGAGGAAGGATCGTTTAACATCAAGATCATCCCGGAGCGGGAGATCAAGAAGGTCGAACTGACACTGAAACTCCAAAACAAGATTTTCCGGGCAGAGGCTCGTGACGAGGAAATCCTCACGGCAGTCGACAGAACCATCGACAAGCTGGAGTCTCAGATCAGAAGACAGAAGACCAGGATCGAGAAGCAGATTCGTGATTATTCATACCTGAAGGAATACCTGAAGGAAGTTCAGGTTGACGAAGAGGAATTTACAGAGGAAGAGAAGAGGATCATCAAGCGCAAATCTTTCGAATTGGTTCCGATGACGCCGGACGATGCGGTACTGCAGATGGAAATGCTCGGACACAGCTTTCTGGTTTATCTGGATGCCGATACCGGAAATGTCTGTGTTGTGTATAAGCGCAAAGACGGTCACTACGGTCTGATTGAGCCAACCTACTGATTCTATCCTTTTGACTTTATTTTTCCGTCTGATGCGCACCGAGACCGCCCCTTCGGGGGCGGTCTCTTCCGTCTGCGGTCTATGCCCGGACCTATCGTCGATTTCGCGTCGAGAAAGCTCGAGCGAAGAATACCAAAAGGTCTGTAATTGCTTGTCGCCTTTCGGGACGATTGTTATAATAATCTACGCGCATAAGCACGGATCGGAAGGTGAATCATTGAACAATACGGAATACGGGAAAATACAAGACATCGAATCGGAGTTATGCCGGGGATTAAACCCGGAACAAGCCGCGGCGGTGAGGCATGATGAGGGGCCTCTCCTGATATTGGCCGGTGCGGGATCCGGCAAAACCCGGGTAATCACATACCGGATTGCCTACCTGATTCGGGTTCGAAATGTGAGACCTTCATCGATTCTGGCGATCACATTTACCAACAAGGCCGCGAACGAGATGAAGGAAAGAGTATATTCCTTGGTCGGGGATACCGCTTCGTATATGTGGATCGGTACCTTTCATTCGATGTTTGCCCGGATACTGCGCCGTCATGCCGAGCTGATCGGGTTTACAAACCGTTTCTCGATCCTGGATACCGATGATCAGCTAAAGATCGTCAAGGAGTGTATCAAAGAAAATGATCTGAATGAAAAGGTTTTTCTTCCCCGTGCCGTTCTTTCCGAAATCAGTCGCGCGAAGAATGAAATGATCGATGCCGATGAATATCTGAAAACATCCGGATTTGAGTATCGAAAAAGAAAAATCGGAGAGGTATATATCCGTTATCGCGACAAACTGCTTCGCAACAACGCGATGGATTTTGACGATATTCTTTTCTTTGCCGCCCGCCTTCTCGGCGATCATGCGGATGTGCTCACTTATTATCAGGAGCAGTTCCGGTATATTCTTGTTGACGAGTATCAGGATACCAACTTCGCTCAATATCAAATTATTCGCTTGCTTTCGGGGAAAACCAAAAATCTTTGCGTTGTCGGGGATGACGATCAGTCGATCTATTCTTTTCGCGGCGCAAATATCCGGAATATCCTTGATTTTGAAAAGGATTTCAAAAAAACCATGATTGTTAAGCTGGAGCGGAACTACCGATCGACCGAGGCAATCCTAAACGCGGCCAACAGCGTAATTGCGCACAACAGTAAACGAAAAGATAAATCACTTACGACCGAAAAGGGCGGCGGCGAAAAGCCGATTCATTATCGTGCCGACCACCACGGAGAAGAAGCGTATTATGTGGCGGAGCAGATTCGCGCGCTCGTTGCGAGGGGTGAGTTTCAATTCGGAGATATTGCGGTTTTATACCGTATGAATGCACTTTCGAGAACCGTAGAATCCGCATTGCGAGAGCAAAGAATTCCTTATCGCGTGCTCGGCGGTCAAAGATTCTATGATCGCAAGGAAATCCGTGATGTGATGGCATACCTTCGGTTGATTGTATCTTCTAAGGACGAATATGCGTTTATTCGAATTGTGAATGTTCCGAGGCGAGGGATCGGGGATGTGACCGTTGAAAAAATTCGCTCTATCGCTTTGGAAGAAGCGACCGATTGTCTGAGTGTTTGTGCACGTGCGGACTCCTATCCGGAGTTATCCCGGGCATCCGGTCGACTGACGGCTTTTGTAGAACGGATTGAAGATTTTCGTGAAAAGCTCGCGGAGGACCGGATGAACTTTTCGGACTACATTGAGTACGTTCAGGATCAATCCGGTCTTGTTCAGGAGATTTTGGAACAGCGCGAGCAAAAGGGGGAAACGGTCGACCGCCTTGAAAACCTTCGTGAATTGCTTTCCGAGGCGGTCGAATTTGAAAACAGAAGGAAAAACCCTGCCGATATTGACTTTGCCGCGGACAGACCGGCGATTACATCCGAAGATGAAATGGCCGCACTGGATCCTTTGTTCACCGATGATTTGTCCGGACTTCTTCAGGCTTACCTCGAAAACGCGGCGCTTTATTCCGAAATAGATGATGACGATTCATCGGAAGACTATGTACGTCTTCTGACAATCCACAGCGCCAAAGGCCTTGAATTCGGAGCGGTGTTTCTCATCGGCGTGGAGGAGGGTATATTTCCGGGGGTTCGCTCATTGGATCGGGAGGAGGATATCGAGGAGGAGCGCCGATTGATGTATGTCGCAATCACGCGCGCCAAAAAAAAGCTCTTTATGCTCACGGCAAGAAGCCGAATCCTTTTCGGTCAGACACAGGAGCTGATGCCGTCCCGGTTTATTCGGGAAATCAACTCCGGTTTTCTGGAACAAATCGGAACGGAGCTTCGATCATATGAGACGTCATCGGGCGGTTTTTCGCGTTCAAACAGAGACAGATCCGGGTATCTTTCGGGGGGTACGAGCCGGGCGTCTGCGTCTTTTTCTGTGAGAGGTACTTTCGGGGCGTGCGGTTCTTCCAATGATTCCGGGGCCTCCGCGGAAGGACTTCTCGGACCGGATGATGTGCATAAGGAGCTGGCCGTCATTCATCCGCGCTTCGGTCGGGGAACGGTAAGGTCGGTTGAGAAAATCGCGGGTGACGCACTAATCAGCGTCCTTTTCGAAAACGGATCATCCAAAAACATGCTCCTGAAGCAATCAAAGCTCAAAAAGGCATGACCCGGCGTATTTTCACCGAGCTGTCAAATGGTATAATCAGAACAAGGATCGGAGGTACGGTGATGTCTTTTAATGAGGACGATAATCTCTTAACCAGACAATACGCCCGGTCGTCTGTGACCGACTCAGATCATATCGATCCGATTGACAATCCCAGGGATCGCGAGTTGTTGACCCTGCTTCGGAATGATCGCGAATCCAAAATGTCGCCGTATGCCTTCAAGAGCAAGGACAGTCGCGGACGAATCGAGGCGGAATCTCCCTGTATGATCCGATCTCCATTCGAAAGAGATACGGGCCGGATTATTTATTCTCAGGCGTTCAGAAGACTGCGGCACAAGACTCAGGTTTTTTTCAATCCTCAAAACGATCATATTTGTTCTCGTATCGAGCATGTTATTTACGTGAATTATATCGCCACCACCATCGCTCGTGCGTTGAATCTGAACCTGGACCTGGTGCAGGCCATTGCGCTCGGGCACGATATCGGACATGCTCCCTTCGGTCATTCCGGCGAACGGGTGTTGGATGAGTGCATCCGCAAACATCGTCCGGATCGATCGTTCGGGCACGAATCCCACGGACTTCGGGTTGTGGATTCTCTGTCCGGGTTAAGTGCGGATAAAAAGGGGGGGTTAAATCTGAGCTTCGAGGTGAGGGACGGTATTGTTTCTCATTGCGGAGAAGCGTACGGAGAGAATGCTCTCACGCCCGACCGGTCAAAATCTACGGAAAGTATAACCGCTTCGGAGGATGCCGGGAGAAGGAGTCCCGCGACGCTTGAGGGATGTGTCGTTCGGATGGCGGATAAAATCGCCTATGTCGGTCGGGATATCGAAGACGCGGTGCGCGCCGGAATCCTTGAATTTGAAGATATCCCTCCCGAGATTACAACAAGGCTCGGCGACAGCAACAAGAGAATCATTAACACTTTAGTTGCCGATATCATTCATAACAGCCTGAACCGGGATGAGATTCGACTGTCGGAGGACGCAGGCTCGGCGATGGAACTTCTTTTGCGTGAAAACGTGAGAAGAATCTACAGCTCTGACAAAATCAAGAGATACGAGCATACTGTCCGAAATACGCTCGAGGCACTTTTCGACGTGTTACTCTCTGTGATCACCGATCCGGAGCGGCTTTCATCGTCGACCCATCCGGCTTATTCCGGGCTAAGGGAATATGCCAAGGGATATCCGGGCGATGAGGATCCGGTCCAAATCGTAACTGATTATATCGCAGGCATGACGGACTCGTTCGCGAACCGCTGCTTCGAACAGATTTTTTGGCTGTGAGGTATATATGACAGAACGAGGAAACCAAAGTGAGATCAAGAAGAAGGGCACCTCTCCCTTTTTCGCGATGCTGGACCGCATGCAGTATATCAACCGTTGGGGTCTTATGCGAAACAACCGGACCGAGAACATAAAAGAACACTCCATGGACGTTGCTGTCGTAGCACACGCACTCGCGACCATTCGAAATACGGTACTGGCATCAAATAATCGGCGGGTAGATCCGCTTCTTGTGATCGGTATTGCGCTTTATCACGATGCCTCGGAAATCGTAACCGGTGATCTTCCGACTCCGATTAAATACGGGAACCCCGAGATTCTGAATGCATACAAGAAGCTCGAGGACGAAGCGACCGAGCAATTGATTCGGCTTCTTCCGGAAGAGATGAAGGACGAGTACCGGAAACTGATGAACCCGGATCTTTCGAACGACCGGCAGAACGAAGCATACCGCCTCGTCAAGGCGGCGGATCGTATATGTGCATATATTAAATGTGTATCGGAAGAAAAATCCGGTAATACCGAGTTTGATTCCGCAAAAAAATCAATCGAGAAAACAATCAAAGATTTGCGACTGCCCGAAGTCGACTATTTTATGGAACAATTTATGCCGGCCTACGGAATGACGCTGGACCAGATCAGTGAGTGATGATCATGATGGATAATCAAATGAGAAAAGGATATTTATGGGTTGCGTTTTTTTCGATCGGCGCGAGTCTTGTCGCGTTAATCGTTATCGGGGCGAATCTCCTGATTCCCGGGGTCGGAAGGCGAATCTCTTCACAAGAAGAAGAAATCATCACCCGAACCGGGATTCTAGTCGGAACCGAGAACACGAAAGGGATATGGACGGAGGAGCTTGAATCAAATCTCCTTACTCTTTCCGATTATGTGCGAATCAGCCTTACGGGATCGGAGTACCTTTTGAAAAACCCGAGTGACGAAACGTTCGCACGCGATTTGGCCTTCATTGTTTTTGGGTCGCCCGCCGAATCCGAAGAGATTCTCCGGATGCTGGACGGGCGTTCGAGAAAGTATGTTATCGAAAAAGTATTGTCCGACATGAATCGAAAATATGCGCCGTCACAGGGATTTTCGCCTGAAATCGGAACGCAACTGGTCTCTTTTCACGCGGACAATCCGATTCAGGACGAGAACGGATACGCGTTCGGGCTTCGAAAAATCTCCGGGTCAATAGACATGGAAGGCACCGAGGCGCGTACGGATTTTTTCGTTGATGATACACTTCGTCCCGGCAATTTAATCCTCGAAACGGATGATTCCGGAGGACAAATTTTCTCTATGATATGGGATGCTCGAGGGGAATCCCCCGGGATGAGGAATGTAAAGGTCCTTTTGAGAACTTCGGACGGCCGGGGAGAGGTGATTACCGGAGGACAGGTGATTATTCCTCCGTTTACCGTCGTTGAGAATGACGGTGTGTTAAAAAGTAAAGTAGCCGAGAGAGAGAACCTTGCATGGTATACGCTGGATGCGGGAGATCGGGATGCCTATATCAATTTCATCAACATAACGGGTGATGTTCGTGTCATCTTATATAATTTGTACGGCGATATAATCGGTGCAAATGACTTGCACGGTTATCCGCATGAAACGCTCCGCGGCGTCCGGCAGCCCAAATTGTTATCCGAAATGATTTCTTCCGGCCCGCTCGGAACGCAGAATGTTTTTTATGCCTGTGTCGAACGAAGTCCCGAAGCATCACCGAGTGTGATTGATATCGATTACACCGTCGTGTGTTCGAAGAATGTCGCGATCCATCGGGACGGACGTGTGCTTTCGGTGATTGACGAAATCGGCAATGTGCCTACTCCGATCCCATTCCGTCCGGCTTCCGATGAGGGAGATGAAGAGCCGATCCTCTGTGCGAATGAGAACGGGGAGAAGATCGCGTTTGCGAGAGAGGATTTGAGTTTTGTACCGCTGAACGGTGTTCTGACAGCCATATCGCTACGTTCCGGAGAGGGAGGAAAAACGTACCGGGCATATCCGGATCATGATGTGCTGAACCGTGATTATGCCTATGTTTTCGACGAAGAAACAGACGAGATTTCCTTACGAATCGTTCCTGCCGAGGGATATGCAGCAAAAATAAGCGTCTCCAATCTGAGCAAGGCCAATGCCTTGATGACACCGCAAAGCGACGGACCGATCCGGCTGGTAAGCGGTGAAAACACGATTTCCATTCGGGTTGTTTCCTTTGACGGAACCGAGTCCGAATACAGAATGTTTATTTTAAACAAAGTGGATGAGACGGAATTCGGAGAAAGCGTCCTGACACAATTTCCTTCCGGGTATCGAAGCGGGCTATGGCTCTTGCATAACCTGTTTCCCGATTATCGTTTTCTTCCGTATCAAACGGGGATCGATTGGGAGGAACTCGTATCGAACCAGGACTATAAGGGAACGAGTCTGGCGAACGCGATATCCCATCCCCATTGGGTAAAGCCCGACAGCATCGTCTACGACGGATCGGGATGGAAGGCCGCCAAACGGCAGGTTGTCGAGTATTTTTTGGACCCGCGTAATTTTCTCACTCCGGTCTATGTTTTCCAGTTTGAAAAATTATCCTTCGACGCAACGGTCCACTCTGCCGAGGGAATTCGACACATGGTGAGCGATTCCTTTTTGGATGAAAACGATATCGGTTATCCGAGAATTCTTTTTGAGGCGGGAAGTGAGGCGGGAATTTCCCCTTATTTTCTGACCAGCCGAATCCTCCAGGAAATGGGCAGACAGGGCAATTCAAAGCTTGCTTCCGGCACACTGGAGGGTTATGAGGGGTATTATAACTTCTATAATATCGGATCAACACCGAATCCGCAGGTAATAGACGGGGCTTTAATCAACGGTGCACGTTTTTCGCAATGGGGTCGGAACCCGGACGAGCGTGAACTGACGGAAGATGAGCTCGCGATTCTCCTGCCCTGGACAACTCCCGAGAAGGCAATCAAGGGAGGTGCGTTGTGGATCGCATCGAGCTATATCGACATCGGACAGAACACGCTGTATTTCCAGAAATTCGACGTGATTGACAATGAGGACGGGCTGTATCGGCATCAATACGCACAAAATATATCGATGGCATATTCGGAAAGCTCCCGATACTTTCATACCTATTTATCCCAGGATATGCTGGGGTCACCGTTTCTTTTCATCATCCCTGTCTACGATAAAATGCCGGTTCATTACGGCGTTTTCCCCGAGAAGTAGGCTGCGGGAGAGAAAACATGTATAATAATTCCGATTCGCTGACCGATTCTTCGAAAGGAAACAAGACATGAAAGGAAAGAGCAAACAATCACTGATCATCATATTGTTGATTGCGTTGATTTGCCCGATGGTTTTGTTCGGTGTCTTTTCTCGTGTGAACGCCGCAACGGCGGTTACGATCGGATTGAATGCGGATACGGACATTGTAGAGGCCGGAGACACGATTTCGGTGGATGTCGTCGTGGATACCTTCCCCCGTTTGATTCGTTTCGGACCGATTGAAATGCAATTTGATTCCTCAAGCGTCTCTTTTGCCGGTATGGATCGCGGCGAGGATATGCCTTCCACATTTTCTATCGATCACTCGGCGAGCACCGGAGTGATTGCGATTACCGGCGTTGACTCAACGGTTGAGAATCAGATTCTTTCCAACCAGACGGCCCCGACAGCGGATGCCGAAGGGAATCCGATCAGTCCTCCCGAAGATCCGTCGATGAATCGGACAGAGAGTACCGTGTTGTGTCGTCTGTATTTTGTTGTGCTGGAGTCTTCGAAAGCCGAACTGAGATTTTGGATCAGCAACGCAGCCGGGTTTATTAACAGTTCCTTTGAGACACTGTCGATTCATACGGAATCGCCGATTTCGATTCCCGTTCAGACCGTGGTTTCCACGGACGCTTATTTATCGATGCTTGAAATCGACGGAGCCACCTTGAGCCCTGATTTTAATCCGATGATTTTTGAATACAGCGCTTCGGTTCCCCGATCGGTTACCGATCTTGTCATTAACGCGGTTCCGAGCAGTTTATCGTCTCAGGTCTACATCACCGGGAATACGGCGCTGACCTTGGGAGAAAATCGAATACGGATCAGTGTTTTGGCTCAGGATATGAAAACCACTTTGGAATATGTTGTCTTATTGACGCGCGAAAGCAGTTTTGTTCCCCCCGGAGCAAAGATAACCGATCCGAACGGAGAAACTTTTTTGTTTGCGGATTTTCCTGAGAATTTGGCACTTCCCTCTGATTTCTATCAGAGCGAAATTCTGCTGAACGGACTCAAAGTGCCTGCATTTCGCATGGATGGGATGCGTGATGTTCTTTTATATCTGACATCCGCGTCCGGTGAAACGGGTTTGTATGTTTATTCGCCGATTTCCGGTGCGGTTCTGAAGTTTAACTCCGACGATGTTTTTTTTCGATTGTCGCAATTGCTGACGGTTGTTCCGATCCCGGACGGGATCATTCCGCCCGAGGGATTCGAACCGGACACCGTTTTATTCCGGGGACAATCCGTTCCGGGATATACTTCCGCGGACGGAAGGACACGCATTCTTTATATGCAGGATGATACCGGTAAGGCCCGTTTCTACGTCGTCGACACGAAAAATAATGATCTGTACCCGTTCACGGCGCAAAAAAAGGAAGATACGTCCCTGTTCCAGGTTTTGTTTATTACATTCCTTGTTTTATCCGTTGCGGAGGCGGCGATGCTGGCAATCGTCATTTTTCAGGTTCGAAAAAGAAAACCGCGCGTCCTGAATGTCAGGAGAGTGCAGTGATGACCGTGTCTGAATTCCTGCGCGGCGGCGATTCGTTGACCGCAAAACAAAAAAAACAAAGGGAAATCCTGCTTTATCTTATATTCGGCGGACTGACGACGTTGGTCAACCTGATCGTTTTCTGGCTCTTGCAAAAGGCGTTTGCAGGTCACACGTGGAAAATTCAAATCTTTGAATACTCGCCGGACTTCTTGTTCGTCATTCAAAATATCGTTGCCTGGGTTGCCGCGGTTACGTTTGCATTTGTAACCAATCGAGCGTGGGTATTTGTATCCAAGGGCCCCTTTTTTCGGGAGATGCTCCATTTTTTCGGTGCCCGGGTCGGTTCACTTGTGCTTTTCGAGGTGTTACTGCTCTCTCTTATGGTGTTTGTTTTCGAAGCATCAACCGGAATTCCCAAGGAAGAGATATGCGTTACCCTTATGACCATCTCTTTCAACTGGGCGTTCGCAATCAAGCTGATTGTTTCCGTATTTGTTGTGGTTCCGGCGAATTATATTTTCAGCCGCTGGTTTGTTTTCGGGAAACAACCTGTAAAAAATTCGTCGGATAAAATATCGTTCGGGCATGCCGGGGGATGTGCACAAAAAGAAGACACGCTCGTTCCCGACATTTTTTTATCCGCCAATCGTTTTGGTATCAAACTTGGCCTGGAGCGTATGCTTGCTCTTTCCGAAAAACTGGGAAATCCTCATGAGGATCTGTCCTGCATTCACGTTGCGGGAACGAACGGAAAAGGATCGGTCGTATCCTATATCGCATCGATTCTGGCCGCGAGCGACCGACGTGTCGGCATTTACACTTCTCCGTATCTGGAGCGATTTTCGGAAAGAATTCGCATATTGGACGGATCGACTTCAATGGATGCCATACAAAAAAACGACGCGCACGGCGAAATATCCGCAGATGCTTTGAGGAAACTGGGAAAACGGGTGGAAGAAGCCGTTCGGGGGATGTTGGAAGAAGGATTCGAACATCCTACGGAATTTGAATTGGTTACCGGTGCCGCCTTCCTGTACTTTAAAGAAAGCAAATGCGATTACGTGGTATTGGAAACCGGTCTCGGCGGGAGATTGGATTCAACCAATATCATCCGTGCGCCGATCGCGTCAATCATCACGGCGATCGGTTATGATCATACGGATCGATTGGGCAGGACAATCGGAGAAATCGCGGGCGAAAAGGCAGGCATCATTAAGCACGGATGCCCCGTATTTTTGCTTTCTCCTCATGACACACCCCTGACGAAAACCGAGGCGGATGAAGTAGAGCGAGTGATCAAGGAGCGATGTGAACAATCGGATTCTTCCTTACGGATTGTCTCCGCCGAAGATATTAAGGAAAGAACGTTTCTTTCACGGAAGCAGTTCATCCGCCTGCGTGATTTTTCCGATCCGGTATCCATCGGCCATATCGGACTTCACCAGGCGTTTAATGCTGCACTGGCCGCCGTATCGGTCCGATCGATGGTTACGGAGGAAATCACTCGAAAAGGTCTTTCCAAAGCGGTTTGGAAGGGAAGAAATGAAGTCATCTCTTTGAATCCTCCGATTATTCTGGACGGAGCGCATAACCCACAGGGGATTATGGCTTTATGCAGTGCCCTGAACGAATCATTCGGAGAGGAGTTCCGAATCCGTGCGCCGCGTCTCATTTTCGGGGTGATGAGCGATAAGGATTACGATGAAATGATACGCGTACTGTTTCGTTCCGCCTCCTTTTCGTTTCGGGAAGTCATCTGCGTAAGCGTGAAACAGGAAAGAAGTCTGTCGGCGCAGAAACTGGCCGATTCGTTTCGCAGAATACTTTCCGAAGAGGCTGAGTTTTACAACCGTCCTTCCGGTATGTATAATATTCAGGGCGAGATCCATGCCTTCGATGACGCCGAAACCACCGTAAGAGAGGTGCTTTCTCAGACGAGCGAAGACGGGGTTCCGATAGTATGTGCCGGGTCGCTTTACCTGATCGGACAGGTTCGGAGCATCTTTATCAATTATTCGGGAGGAACGGAATCGGATGGATTGGGTTGAAGCCGCAAAATCAATTCCGCCGCTTGAAAGTCGTGATTTGTTGCGTTTCGGACTTGCTTCGGACGAACAAAACATCGTGATGACGCAGTTCAATAAAGCGCTTAAAAACGCACAATCCGATAGTGCGGATATCGCAGCAATCACTTTAAAAAAACTTCTGACTCGATTTCCCGAATGGGGAGAAGCCGCCGTTCTCTATGGTATCTGCCTTGCAATGGACGGAAAACTCACGCGCGCGCAAGCGGTTTTTCGACACGCTTTGGAGATCGGAATTCGTTCGGAAAAGATCACTTATCTTGCTCAGGTCCTAAACCGCGATGCGGCAAACGAACGATCCGCCAGACAAAAGCCGCCGGAAGAAATCAATCCGGCGAAAGTTCTGATCGGAAGCGTCATACCGAAACCGAACCCGATGGTCCAGGAAGAGAACCAAATTCGTCCGAGAACCCATATGCAGGCTCCGATATTGATGAAAGCGTCACGTCACTCATCCAGAGCCAAGCTTGCGACGGATCGGGAGAGACGGGAACTTCTGATGCAGTCTACTTCATCAAACGGAGAGTTGCCGGACGATGAAATTGATGTTTCCATTCCCAAGACCCCTGCGGAAAAATTACGCATTACGTTAGTGATTCTCGGAATCGCGGCGTTGTTAACCGGCATTTATTTTTTAACCACATTATGGATATTACCCGCAATCGAAAAGGTTAGAGATCGAAATCGAGCGGAGGAAAAGCTGGAGTATTTGACCCGTGCGCTGTACGAAAAAGAGAATAACCCCGAAATTGCCGGAATCATTTCCGATTACGAAGCTTCTTTTTCCGAAACGCATAAAGCCGAGTCTGTTGAACCGTCCGGTCAGAATCCGTCCTGAGCATGACATAAACGGAGGAAAGCATGAAATACATAAGCACCCGAGGATACCCTGATTCATTTTCGTCCGCAGAAGTGATTAAAATGGGAATCGCGCCGGACGGCGGTCTGTTCGTTCCCGAAACAATCCCGCAGATTACAAGGGATGAGCTCCGGGAATGGAAGGATTTGCCGTACGCGAATGTTGCGACGGAGGTTCTTTCGCGATTTCTTACCGATTACGATCGATCGGAGCTTTTGGAGTATTGCGAGATTGCGTATTCCGAAGAAAAATTCGGGGAAACACCGATTCCGCTGGTCCAACTCAATCAATATAATCCGAGAGAATTTATTCTGGAGTTGTGGCACGGACCGACCTGTGCATTCAAGGATGTAGCGCTTCAATTGCTACCCTACCTGATGACTGCCGCGGCACGTAAAACTGAGGATAACCGAAAAATCCTGATTCTGACCGCGACTTCCGGAGATACCGGCAAGGCGGCACTCGAAGGGTTTAAGGATGTTCCCGGCACCGAGGTGATGGTATTCTATCCGTCCGAGGGCGTTTCGGAGACACAACGACTCCACATGGCGACGACCGAGGGTGAGAATACTCATGTAATCGCGGTCCGGGGTTGCTTTGACGATACACAGACCGGTGTGAAACGCATATTTTCGGACGAGGCTCTTCGTGATGAGCTCCTGCGAAAAAACATGTTCCTTTCCTCCGCAAACTCGATTAACTGGGGCCGCTTGGTCCCGCAGATTGCATATTATGTTTATTCGTACGTATCCTTGCTGTCTTCCGAGCGGATTGATGAGGGAGAAAAGATCAATATTGTTGTTCCGACCGGTAATTTCGGAAACATAATGGCTGCGTGGTATGCCAAAATGATGGGCATCCCGATTCATCGATTGATCTGCGCTTCCAATCGAAACAAGGTATTATCGGATTTCTTCCGGACCGGAGTATATGATCGGCAAAGAGAGTTTTTTAAAACCAACTCGCCCTCCATGGATATTCTGATCTCATCCAACTTGGAGCGATTGCTTTTTGAAATTTCCGATAAAGACAGTCAAAAGGTAAAAGGATGGATGAAAAATCTGTTTGAGGAGGGAAAATACAGCGTTGACCCGGTTACGCTTCGGGCGCTTCAAACCGGTTTTGTAGGCGGATTCGCGGACGAGACCGGAATCGCAAAATCGATTCGGGATACATACGATCGCTGTGATCATGTTATCGATACCCATACGGCTGTCGGATTTAACGTTTACGGAAGGTATTTCCAGCGTTCCGGAGACCAGACAAAGACTATTTTCGTCTCCACCGCAAGTCCGTTCAAATTTGTTGAGTCGGTTATGGACGCACTTATGGGCAGCGGCTATTCAAGCGGAAGATCCCAGGAGGTTCTGATTCGAGAACTCAGCGAAGAAAGCGGCCTTATGGTGCCGTTTACGCTGGCGGGTCTTTCTGACAAACCGATCCGACACGATTCGGTGATCGAAAAAGAAGAGATGATGGAGGAGGTTCGGAAAAGAATTCCCTCCGATTAGCTCCCGAGGATCATCTGAACGCCCTCGCTTAAACGATAATAATCGGATTCAAGGCTTTTCAGATACATTTTCCCTTGCTCGGTTACCGAGTAAAATCGTCTCAGGCGATTGTCCTGCGAGACTTTTTTTCCGTACTCCCGAATGTATCCGAATTTCATCAGACGATAGATCGCCGGATAAAGAGTCGTGACGCGATATTGTCCCGAACTTCGGGACTCCAGCGCCTGAATCATTTCGTAAACATACATCGGTTTTAAGGAAATGAGATGCAAAATCAGCATCTCGACCGTGGCCTTCTTGAAATTATCTCGCATTCCGGCTGCCGTACCGCTTTTGGTTGATGGAGTATCCATTTTTATTACCTCAAAATATAATACACCGCTCCACCCTAATTGTAACAAAAAAAGTGCTCGTGTCTATATCGAACCGAAAAACAATCTGCGGAGCAGATATCGCAGGAGTCCCCGGGATCGTATCAGTTTTCGCTCAAGGGATGCGGAAAAATCACAAATCAGAGCCAGGTCCTTTTCGGTGGGGTCCAGATCCGCAAAACGAAGACGAGTGATCATATCGAAAATGTTTACCGACGAAACGTCGAACCAAACCGAATCGATTCTTTTTGAAAACGAGCGGATTGTTTCGCCCGGCAAAACCACATAACCGAGATACATAAACTGCTTCAGGGTTCTCCGATAGCATGCATCGGTCGCACCGGAGATGTCGATGTGTCGGGAAATAAGCCACTTTTGCAGGGTCTTTGAAGGCATGAACAGGAAGAAGACCCGAATCGATACATAGATCAGGAAGGCAATGACGGCAACCGATATGATCGATAAATAAAGGGATGAATGAATCGCCCCGTATCCCTTAGCGTCATCCGGCCCGGGCGTGATTTCAGTCGGGGTCGGCGATGCTTGACGGGTTATATCCGGAGTGTTTTGTATCGGCTCCGGAAGGTTTACTTCTCCGATCATCGTCGAATCGTAACCCAAAGCGTCAAAAGGCACCCAGCCGATTCCGTTCAGGTAAATTTCGGTCCAGGCATGCGCGGTCGCGTTCGTGGCGATATAATGATTGCCGCTTCGAAAAGGACTGCGATTCAGAACAAAACCGTTTACGTATCGGGCCGGAATATCAACGCAACGCGCAAGCACGGTCATCGCACTTGCGTAATAGACACAGTAACCCTCTCGGGTATTCAGGAAATGCTCGACGAAGTCCCCTTCCTGAGGCGGATTTCCGGGCGTCAATGTATAGACACAGGTTTCGGAAAGCCATGTTTCAATCGCGAGCGCTTTCTGATATGGCGATTCCAACCCTTCGGTTATCCTAACGGCATAATCCCGAACGCTCTGCGGTAATGCATCGGGAAGTTGCAGGTATCTCGACGCTTCGTTTCGAAAATAGATATCCTGAGTATCCCGGGTCAGCTCTTCGAGACGAAGCATATTTTTATCAAAATCGGGTGTGTCTCTAATAAAATAGAGCGATTCAAAGTCGTAAGAAATGTGGAATCTCGGATTTTCCGTAATAAACAACTCTCCGTTTTCGTTAAAAAAAGCCGAGGAGGCGTCCAAGCCCGTATGATTTGAAAAAGCAGTGATTTTTCCGGACGCAAACATGGATCTGCCGTAGACGCTGGACGTTACGTTGGCTTGTACCTCGGTGATCAATTCCTTTCTTAATTGACGGATTTCTCCTCCCCCTTCGGGCAGATCCGTCCCGAAAACGTACTCCCGTTTGGAGGCGGTCAATAAAGCATTGAATCGATATTTGGAAAGAGGTTGAGAATTATACCAGTGATAGCCGCTGTATGTGTCAAAGTATACGCCCCCCAACGGGATCGGCGTCTCGGTTTGCACCTGAAGCGTTTGAAGGTGGTTTGATACAACGTCACCGCCGAGACGATTCCCCAAAGGAGAAAAACCGGAGAAAGATAGATTGAAGATTCCTCCCGGCATTGTGTCATTTCCGTGCATATGCGTTATATCGACGATATCCTCCACCCAGTTGTTCACGGATTGACTTTGCCAGTCGCCGTCCGCTTTCGGGCTGGAAAAAAAAGCGATCGGAACCACAAAAATCAAAATGACACCGGCTGAGATAACATGGAAAAAAGCAGTGCCTTTGTTCTGATCCGGATCGATTCGGGCGGAGCGCTTTCCCTGCAATTTGGATAGTGAAACGAAAAAGACAAACAGAACAAGGGGAACCACGTTGATTGCCGTGTCCGGATCGGTGACGATTAGAAAAGTTATAATGCCGATGACAAGGGGGGGGAGAAGTAAAAACAAAAACATTTTTCTGAAATAGAGAAATAGCATCGAAGCGGTACCGAAAGACAAAAACCATCGTGGAATAAAAGAGCCGAAAAAGGATGATGCGGATGCGTCGTCGGAGAGGGTCACGGCCATCGGATCTATGTTCTGTATGTTTTGAAAAAATGTTCTTTCGGGATCTAAGAATATAAGTGTAATGATAACCGTCGGTACCAATACGCAAAGTGTAATCGGAAATATCCACCATTTTCGGGAGAAAAGGAGAATCAAGAGTGTGGAGACCAGGGAGAGGAGCAAGGTGAAACCGAAGGACTGAACCGGAAACGTATAAGGAAGAACGACATTCAAAGCCGCAGCCGTAAGAGCGAACGTACATACGGAATCGACCAGCAATGCCCCTGTTTTTAGATTGAAAAGTTTCACGTTATGCCCCCCCTGTCGTCAAACAAGTGAGAAATATCGTCACCCTCGTTAATCTTAATCGTATTCATTCTTCCGGAATAGTCGTCTCCTCCGATCAGGACCAGCGTTACATTTTTACCCGACAAGAATTCGTCCTCAAGGGCGGAAATGATTTCGGTATCGGGATCTCGAGTGATTATTATTACGTCAGTGAATATAATCGCCTCGATTCTCAATATTTCAATGATTTCGGAGGTTTGTGAGGGAAGGGAAAAGGAAAGATACGCAAGCTTTTCGCGAAAATATTCAAAAGAAGAGTGTTTTTCACAGATGATTCCGTCCTCCGGAAATTCCGCGAAAGAGAACTGTGCCGCTTTTCCGTAAAGGATCGTATTAAAGCACAAAGTTGCGGCATATTCGCGAACGGTATCCGCATACTTGAGCAAAGCTTCTCCCGAAAGGCCGTGAGTGGCGTTGTCGATAATCGTAAACACCGTTTCTCGTGCGGGAACGTCGTACTGACGTACGTAGAAAGTACGGTGCTGTAAGGATTTTTTCCACATGATTCTTCGATTGGAGTCACCCGGTCGGTAGAGCCTCGAATCCGAATAGTATTCGGGGTTTTCTTCATTGCGATGGCTGGAGGCGCCGGCAGCTTTGGCGTCGAATTGTTCGATTCGCATGGACTCCGTCAGATCGACCTTGGGAAGAATCAGAAGCTCTTTCATGCGGTAGTAGGATAGTTTTCGCATATCGAATCGAAGAGTCACAAGACCGAATATATCATTGATTCGAATACGCGTCATCCCGATATTATAATGGCCGCTGTACGGCAAATTCAGGGAAAGATTGAAGTTCTCACCGGAAAAGGGAGACAGATTCAGGGATAGGTCCACTTTGTCGGACGGAGAGGCAACATCTACGTGGATATTCATCATCGAAAGCGGGAGCACGGTCTCGTTCCTGAGATCCAGCTTAAGTACGGGCTGCTCACCCTTAACGCATTTGGATTGCCCCAGCTCTTGGAGAAAGCGAAAGGAATAGAAGGTGAAGATATTGAGTGCGATCGTTGAAATGACCAGAAAAACGCCGCACAGGAAAATGATATAGAAAATCCGCAACCCGGTATAAAGTCCGAGCATGAGACACAGAATCATCAAAAAATAGAAGAAGACGCGAATTGCTTTCATGAGACACCGGGTACTTTGATCGATCGAATAGTCGCACCGATAATGGATTCGGCCGTTTCCTTTCCTTGAAATTGCTTTCGATTGAGCATGATACGGTGAGCCAGCACCGGTTCCGCCATTCCCTGCACATCATCCGGAAGGACGTAATCTCTTCCGTTCAGCATGGCGCAGGCCATGGATGCGTTCATCAAAGCCAGGGATCCCCGAGGGCTTACTCCGAGCGATATTTTCTCGTTCGATCGGGTAGAGGACGTTATGGAAATAATGTAATCGATAATATGTTGAGAGCAGGTAATCGTTGTCCTTGCTTCGCGCAGAGAAAGGATGTCGTCCGCGGTTGCGACAGGACGAAGCGATTTGAGCGGATCGTTGGCTTTCCGCGAAATTAAAACGTTTTTCTCCGCATCCGAGGACGGGTAACCGAGTGAGATTTTCATCAGAAAACGGTCCAATTGTGATTCGGGAAGGGGATAGGTTCCGATCTGCCCCGAGGGGTTCTGGGTGGCAATCACGAAAAAAGGCTGGGGAACCGGATAGGTCTCGCCGTCAATCGTTACATTTCCCTCCTGCATCGCCTCAAGGAGGCTGGACTGTGTTTTCGGTCCGGTGCGGTTGATTTCATCCGCGAGTACGATTTGAGCCATTACGCTTCCGAAGTGAACTTCCCGCTCACCGGTGCTCATGTTATAACTGATAAATCCGGTAATATCTGTCGGGAGCACATCCGGCGTAAACTGAATGCGACGAAAGCTGCAATCGAGAGATTTTGCCAAAGCGGATGCCAGGGTTGTTTTTCCGAGCCCCGGAACATCTTCGATCAAAACATGTCCGCCGCAAATCAGAGCGATAAGGAGCATATCAATTGCATGATTATTCCCGGTAAAGGCAACGGACACATTATTTCGGATCATTTCGATCGTGGAGAGGGCTTTTGAGTCCTTGGACATAATAACCTCCGAGTGTCAGCAATTCAGAATATGAAAACGTGCTAAACACATATTAGCACATTTACTGACGAATCCGGATGAATCACTTTTGACCGGAGGGGATGAAATTCGGTTTGGGGTGTCCGTGAAAGTCATCGGTCATGAATTTCTTCAAAACGAAGACCGGGATTTCTATCAAGCGCCCATCCGATTGCCCAATCGGACTCGAAGAGCACGACCGGTTCCTCATCCCGGTCCAATACGAGCATGGAAGTGGACGTTAGAGTAAGGGATTTCGGATCAAACGGTCCTTCTATCGATTCCATGACCGGCCAACGCGCATGACGGTAATTCAGGTTTTGTCGGTTGAGCTCGACTCCGTATTCGTTCAAAAGCCGGTATTCAAGGACTTCAAACTGCAGGTTTCCGACCACCCCGACGATGTAGGTTTCTGTTCCGATTCCGGGTTGTTTGTAAAGCTGAACTGCACCTTCCTCGGATAACTGATCAAGACCTTTAACGAATTGTTTTCTTTTCATCGAGTCTTTTGGCATGACCCGGGCAAAATTCTCGGGTGGGAAGACCGGGATGTTTTCAAAACGGAACGTATCGGAAGGATCCGTCAAAGAATCTCCGATACGAAAGTGACCCGGATCGAAAAGTCCGATGATATCTCCCGCGTAAGCGGTTTCAACGATATTTCGATCCTGAGCCATGAATTGCTGCGGCATGGACATCGAAATTTTCTTATTCAGCCGGGCATGTCGGACCGTCATTCCTTTTTCGAAGCGACCGGAACAGATGCGTAAGAAAGCCATGCGATCCCGGTGATTCGGATCCATATTTGCCTGAATTTTGAAAATAAACCCCGAAAAACGATCTCGTAAAGGATCAATCGGCCCGAGGTCGGTATTTCGCTTTGTCGGTGACGGGGCGATCTTAAGAAAACGCCGAAGAAAAACCTCGACCCCGAAGTTGGTTATTGCTGATCCGAAAAAAACCGGGGTCAACTCACCGCGTAACACCTTTTCTTCATCAAAAGGATCGCCGGCCATATCCAAAAGCTCAATATCATTTTTAAGGGTGTTAAAATAGGATTGACCCAAAATACCGGCCAGCCCGGGATCCCCCGCAGACGATTCGACGGTGCGGACCTTGCTGGCTCCGTGATCCTGAATCGTCGTGTCGAACATCAAAATCTGCTCGTTCTCCCGAAGGTATACACCCTTGAAATCGCCGTCGGTCCCGATCGGCCAGTTCATGGGAGTGGAACGAATGCCAAGCACCTTTTCGAGCTCGTCCAAAAGATCAAACGGATTTTTGGATGCCCGGTCCATTTTATTGATAAAAGTGAATATCGGAATTCCGCGCAACCGACAGACCGTGAATAATTTAATGGTTTGCGCCTCGACTCCCTTGGCTCCGTCCAAAAGCATTACGGCGGCGTCAGCCGCACAGAGCGTGCGGTATGTGTCTTCGGAAAAATCCTGGTGTCCGGGGGTATCCAAAATATTGATACAATAATCATCATATTCGAATTGCATAACGGAAGAAGTGACAGAGATGCCGCGTTGTTTTTCTATCTCCATCCAGTCGGAGGTCGCGTGACGGGCGGCCTTGCGGGCTTTTACGGAGCCGGCCATGTGTATGGCGCCGCCGTACAAAAGAAGCTTTTCCGTCATCGTCGTTTTCCCCGCATCGGGATGCGAGATAATCGCGAAGGTTCTTCTTCGTTTGATTTCATGGTCGATTGATTGGCTCATTCGGATTGGATCTCCTTTGCGACAAGCGGTGTATGAAGAACAATTCCGTGTCGCACGTAAATAAAATGGGTTATAATTGATGTACGGTCGGTTCCGGTCCAAAGACGCATTCGGTACATTATATCAGTATCGCAGCGCAAGAGGCAAGCAATATTATATCCCGAAATAAGCGGTAAAGGCGGTCTTTTCCGCCAGACTGGAGAAGAAAACATGTCGGAAACTACGGATACCCGTTTGGCGGTTCTGATCGACGCGGATAACATATCTGCGGGCTTTATTCGCCCGATGATCGAAGAAATCGCGCGCTACGGAAACCCGACGATCAAGAGAATATACGGCGACTGGACCAAACCTCAACTCGGCAGTTGGAAAAATGTTCTTTTGGACTTTGCATTTCAACCCGTCCAGCAGTTCGGGTATACAATCGGGAAGAATGCGACGGATTCCGCGATGATTATCGACGCGATGGATATTTTGTATTCGGAAAAGGTGGACGGGTTCTGCATCGTTTCCAGCGACAGCGATTTTACCCGGTTGGCGACCCGTCTTCGTGAGGCGGGGAAAATCGTTTACGGAATCGGTGAGAAGAAAACACCGACTCCATTTATAGCGGCTTGTGATCGTTTCATATATTTGGAAATTCTCGGTTCCCACATTACCGAGGACAAGGTGAAGGCCGGAAAGGGGATCCATCCTGCCGGTACAGGAAAGGATCATCGCGAAGATAGGAATATGGATGACGGAACAAGATCCATTCTTCCGATTGATCGGGAAACCATTGATTTGATTTCTTCTTCCATTTCGGATTTGGCAGACGATAAGGGATGGGCGTTTCTTGGGGCGGTCGGGAGTCTGATCATCAAAAAAAGACCCTCTTTTGACTCCAGAAACTATGGCTTTTCCAAATTGTCGCAGTTGATCCGCGAGATCGATGCCATTGAAAGCGAAGAACGGATTAATGAAAAGAATCCGCAGGTTACGCTCGTTTATATCCGTAACATCGAGGAATTTTAACGATGAAGCGCGGCAGTGGCGTTCTTCTTCACATATCCTCGCTACCCGGGCCTTACGGTCTCGGCTGTTTCGGGGAGGAGGCGCTTACATTCGCGCACTCTCTGAAAAAGGCCGGAATGACCTATTGGCAAGTTCTTCCCTTTTCGGTTCCCGGAAGCGGAAACTCCCCGTATATGAGTCTTTCCGCTTTTGCGGGGAACCCGATGCTGATCGATCCGGATTCGCTTTTTCGACAGGGGTTGATCACGGAAGAGGAGCGGGCCGGCTCAGAGATCCCGGGCGATCCTTATGTAGCGAATTTTAGCGATTGCAAGAAGAAGCGCTCTATTGTTCTTCGTAAAGCTTACTCTCGGATAACCGGGAGAATTCGGGAAGAAGTAGAGTCCTTTATTCGGGAGCAGGATTGGGTCGACGACCTTGCGCTGTTTCTACTGATTCGAAACCAAAATGACGGAAAGTATTGGTGGGAATGGACGGATGAAGATTTACGAAGACATGATTCATACTCACTGGCTGCCCATCGGGATCGTTTCCGAAATGAATATCTGTACTATTGCTTCGTTCAATATCTTTTCTTTTCACAATGGAGTGATCTGAAAAAAGAGATCAACCGGCTCGGAATTCAAATCATCGGCGACATACCGATTTATGTTTCCCGCGACAGTGTCGATGTTTGGGCGCATCGAAAGCTTTTTCGAATCGACGACCGATTGGTTTTCCCCAAGGTTGCCGGTGTTCCGCCGGATTATTTCACGAGCAAGGGTCAGCTTTGGGGGAATCCTTTGTACGATTGGAAAAAACACGCCGACGAGGATTATCGATGGTGGCGCAGTCGGCTTTCCAATAATTTCGAGATCTACGATTTGTTGCGGATCGACCACTTTCGCGGGTTCAGTTCGTACTGGAGCGTATCCTCCGATCGGGAGGATGCGGTAATCGGAGAATGGGAGAGTGGGCCGGGGTTTTCTTTTTTTGACAGACTCCGACTGGATTTTCCCGAGCCGGCCATTTTTGCGGAAGATTTGGGCGAACCGACCGAGGATCTAACGGATTTTCTCGATAAAGTAGGATTCCCGGGAATGCGCGTTTTTCAGTTCGGTTTTGAAGGGGAGGCGGACAATAAACATCGTCCTCACGATTACCCCAAAGCTTGTGTAGCATACTCGGGCACTCACGATAACGATACGTTAATCGGGTGGTATCGGTCTCTGCCGGAGAAAAACGCGGAAGTGGTTCTGGATTATCTGGGGCTGAGTTTGTTCCCGTCCTCTGAAATTACCGAAGAAAATATTAGCAAGAGTTCGATCCGAGCAATAATCGGATCTCCCGCGGATTTGGTTATCTTCCCGTTCCAGGATCTTTTGCACATGAATTCGTCCCGTCGAATGAACATACCGGGAACAAGGAGCGGAAACTGGGCGGTCCGTTTTTCCCGCGAGGAACTGGATCGAATCGATGCGCGATGGATTTTTCGAATGAACCGGCTTTGCGGCAGAATTTAGGAGGATACGATGAGCGGCTGTATTCTTGCGATTGATCAGGGGACGACAAGCTCGAGATGCATGATTTTTGATCGTGACGGACGGGCGATCGGTACCGGGAATGCCGCATTTCGTCAGTTTTATCCGAAGCCCGGATGGGTCGAGCATGATCCGGAGGAGATTTTCGCATCGGTTGTTTCATCCATCGGTCAGGCGTTCGAACGAAGCGGGTCAGCGGTTTCGTCCGTCGATGCAATCGGGATAACGAATCAGCGGGAAACCACTGTAATCTGGGATCGAGTGACGGGGGAACCGATTCATAAAGCGATCGTGTGGCAGTGTCGTCGAACCGCTCCGATTTGTGAGCAATGGAAGCAAAACGGATGGGAGAGTGAAGTACTTTCCCGAACGGGTCTTGTAATCGACGCATATTTTTCCGCAACCAAAATTCAATGGATTTTATCCGAGGTTCCCGGAGCCCGGAAGAAGGCTACGGAAGGGGACCTGCTATTCGGAACGATCGATTCATGGCTGGTATATAAACTGACCGGCGGCAAATCGCATGTGACAGACTATTCGAATGCCTCACGAACGATGGTTTTTAACACCCGGACACTTTCCTGGGACGAGACGCTGTGTGAAAAGTTTGGAATTCCGAGCCGGATGCTTCCGAGCGCGCTTCCCTCCTGTTCACGGTTCGGTACGATTGCCGCCGGAATAAAGGGCTTGGAACGGCTGGTCGGCGTTCCCGTGACCGGGATTGCCGGAGATCAGCCCGCCGCGCTGTTCGGACAGATGTGTCTGAAAGAAGGAGATATTAAAAACACCTACGGAACCGGATGTTTTACTTTGATGAATACGGGTGAGAAACGGATTATCTCCTCCGGTGGACTATTGTCATCCGCTGCGTGGTCCTATCGGGGGAAGACGGTTTATGCGCTCGAGGGAAGTGTTTTTCATGCGGGATCGATCATTTCCTGGCTCAAAGATGAAATGAAGCTGATTTCTACGCCCGGGGAGTGCGATGATTTGGCCGAGAGCGTTGAAAACAGTGGCGGAGTATTCCTGGTTCCCGCTTTTTCGGGTCTCGGAGCACCCTATTGGGATATGTACGCCAGAGGCTGTCTGATTGGGCTGACGCGCGGAAGTAAAAGAGAGCATGTCGCTCGTGCGGCAATCGAATCGATAGCGTATCAGGTGTACGATCTGATTGAGTCCATGAAAAGAGAATCGGGTTACGAAATCCGTTCGATCAAGGCAGACGGCGGAGTCAGCGTCAGCTCCCTGTTGATGCAGCTTCAGGCGGATTTGCTCGGCGTGCCGGTTGACCGGTCGCGTGAAAAGGAAACAACGGCGCAGGGCGCTGCTTTTCTGGCCGGACTCTCTGCCGGAATATGGAACGGGTTGGATGAAGTTGAGAAACTTAGAGAGAGCGATCGAATATTTTTGCCCAAGGAAGATCCTTCATTCGGAGAAAGCCGGATTAAGCTTTGGAGGAAAGCAGTCGAGAGGTCTTCCCGTTGGGAGGAGCCGCCGGAAGTCTAGTTCTGAATCCTCATGGAGTTCTTTTTGGGAATATAGACCGAATAGGAAGTACTGTCCGGCTCATCCAGAATAAATGTGCCTCTGACGCGATGACGCAGGGTAAGAATGAGTGCGACAAAATCCCCTCCGGAAGAAAAAATGATAATCAGCGTAATCAGAAATGAAAACGGACTTCCCCATACAACCGAAAGAATGGATATGGGAAGCGACAAAAATAGAGCCGGAGCGATCATTGCGAATTGAAAAGCACGAATCGGGATGGCCTCGGTGCAATGTGCGTAAGGTGTCAGCAAACGAAACCGGAAGAGGATTCCCCGCCATTTTTTTATACAAAAGGGTACGAAAATAATCGCGTGAATTACTTCGTGTGCCGTAACCAATGTGAATAAAACCAAGAAAAACATGATAAAGAAAAACGGGATAAAGTAGGCCGACTCCGAAAGCGATGAAAAGAAAGTAAAATGTGAAATTCGCGGATACGCATAGGCATAGACAGCGATATAGACGACCGCAAAAGGAAGGGACACAATAAAGGCGAGCAGATTCACGCGTAGCGCACCGATCGTATGGCGGGCAAACGTGTATTTTTTTTGTGAAAATGCTTCCGTAACCATGTTTTTCCTCCTTTTTATGATTATAGCGGAAAATTTTTTTCACAAGTACCTTGACAGACATAGTATAACGAATTAGAATCTACATCAAGAAACAATTTACTCGGAAGGAGGATATACTATGTCAATTACTTCTGACCTACTGCGCGGGCATACCGATACGATTATCCTGAAGCAGCTTCTGAAAAGCGATAGTTACGGATACGAGATCAATAAGTCGATACAGGAGAGAACGCGCGGTCGATACGAATTGAAGGAAGCAACCTTATATTCAGCATTCAGAAGACTTGAGGAAACCGGCTTGATATCATCGTATTGGGGGGATGAGACGACCGGAGCGAGGAGACGATACTATACGATTACCGGGTCCGGGAAAAAAATGTATGCAAAAAATCTGGACGATTGGAACGAAGCGAAGGAAATTATTGACGAGTTGATCAAGGAGGAAGGAAAATGAACGAGAGGATTCGCGCCCATATTGAGGGATTATTTGAAAATGCCCCGAAGAGTAACAAGTTCACGGAATTGAAAGAGGAACTGCTGTCAAACTGCAATTGCAAGTATGACGATCTGGTCGCCGGGGGAACGCCTCCGGACGATGCATATAAGCAAGTAATTGCGGGAATCGGTGACGTGTCGGAGTTAATCTCTCAGCTTCAAACCGGTCAGTCCGCGGATGCAGAGTTGATAGAGAAGGGAAGAGTCCGAAGTGCTTTGCTCGTTTCGGTTTCGGTCGGTCTGTTTATTCTTTCACCTGCCGTTTATATGTTTATTTCGTACTTACTGCATCGGGATGAATTTGCCATTCTTGCGATGTTCGGCTGTATTGCGGCGGGTGTCGGACTTTTAATTTACAATTCGATGACCAAGGTTCGCTATCAAAAGACGGACGATACGATGATCGAAGAATTCAGGGAGTGGAAGGTACAAAACGAGCAGTCGAAGAATTTTCGGGGGTTGATTTCCTCTGTTCTGTGGCCGCTGATTTTGATTACCTATTTCCTTATCAGTTTTTTTTCCGGCGCATGGCATATTACATGGGTTTTGTTTATTGTCGGAGTTTTGATTGAAGGAATTATCGGGATTATCTTCGAACTGAGAAAGGGTAAGGATAAATGAAGACGCTACGAATTATATCGCTAATATTGATGTCTCTTATGGCGATGGTTTTGATCGGAACGTTGGTGTTTGCGCTGACGGGAAATTTATCAGAACTGTCCTTTGTGAATGACTTTCGCTTTTCGATCGGAGGAAAGCATGAGCTGATATCGGATGAGTCGATAGATTCCGACGGGATTTCTCTGATCGATATGGATCTGAGTTCCGCTGATGTTGAGCTTTTCTTGTCGGATGACTCACAATTTCATGTTGTCTATTACGGACCGACCGAAGAAAAGAGTGATCCGGATATCACGGCGCATACCGATACGGACAGCCTCATTATCAAACAAAGAAATCGGGTCGTTCCGTTTCGGTTGAATACAAACCGTCTGGTGAAAGTGTATGTTCCTTCCGACTTTAGCGGATCTTTCGAGCTTCGATGCGCGTCCGGAGATTTGCGGATTAAGGATGATTTGCAATTCGAATTGTTCTTGTATAAGGTTGCTTCCGGAGATTTATATGCGGAAAATCTTCATACCGAAGAAACGGAGATCAATACGACCTCCGGAGACATATCTGTCGCAAAGCTTGAGACGGATGAGTATGTATTGAAAACCTCTTCCGGTGATATTAGAATCGAGAATATCCGCGGATCCGGATCGATATCCGTTATCTCGGGCGATGTTCGCATCGACGAGTATTCCGGCAGTGGTTCCATCAGTGCATCATCGGGAAGGATTAGTGTTCAGACGACAGAAATCACGGGAGATTTGGACATAAAAGTAGTTTCGGGAGACGTGGAGGTGTGTTTTGCCGAAGATCAGGCGCTGATTCTGGATGCGTCGGTTACAAGCGGAGATATTGATACAAGATTATCCCTGGACAATGCAAAAATGGCCAAACGCTCTCTTTCCGGAACCATCGGGGACAGCCCGATGCACAAACTCACAATTCGGACGACATCCGGAGATATTCGTATCGATTGCAAATAGAAACCTTACAGAAAAACCGCTCCCGACCTGTTTTTCGTTTCTTGCTCGGCGTGTCGCATGAGCAAGATGAAGATCAGGTTCGGGGCGGCTTTTTACGTAAGCCGACAATCAGTTTTGATCCTTCGGAAAGAATCGGGAGGCAATCGGCATGACCAGTTTTACTTTTCGCAAAGCCTTAGAGACCGGAATGTGAAGAGGGACCGGTCTTTGCGACTCGCGGTAAAGTCTCTTGCGATCAATCGTTGCTGAATAGGCATTAAGCACCCGTTCCGCGAAAATCGTAGCGGAGTATTCCTGAACGGATTTTTGTGCGTTGGCTGAAAAAAGACGGAGCGTATCGGTGTTTCCGATCAGGCTTTCCAATATTTCGGGGAGCTCCTTCTCATCGCGGAAAAGGCGGGCATTACTGCCGTCCATCAGGAGACTGCTGACGCTTTCGTCGATTCGCGCAACGACGGGGAGACCCGATGCCATCGCTTCATAATAGGTCAGGCCCTGGGTTTCGGTTACGGAGCAGGAGACAAAGATGTCCCCGAGCCGATAGTACTTCGCGATCTCGTTGTACGGGGCGGAACCGGCAAAAATAACCTTGTCGGAAACGCGATATTTCTCCGCGCATTCTTTCAGTGCCGTAAGGGCGGGACCGGTGCCGACGATCAGCATCCGTACATCCCCGTTTGCGGCGGATATTGTCGGCATTGCCCGGATGATCATATCAATGCTTTTTTCCTTTGCCACGCGCCCCAGACAGAGAATTACTTTGTGATTCGGATGAATCCCCAAGCTTTTTTTCAGCTCGAGAATTTCTTCTTCGGAGTACCTTGACGCCCGAAACGGTTCCAAGTCAATGCCGGTCGGAATCACAAAAATCGGTCGGTCTACTCCGTATGAAACCAAGGATTTTTCAACTTTTGCGGTCGGAACAATCACCGAGTCCGCCAGATTACAAAAAAAACGGCTGAACGCTTTTGCCATTCGGGGCGTCGCCAGATATCCCCTGGCAATATAATGTGTGTAATCTTCGAGCATGGTGTGATACGTATGAATGATGGGAAGCCGAAGATAATGACCAGCGTTCATTCCGACAAACCCCATGAAAAACTCGGTCTGTGTGTGAATAATATCGATCTTGAGTTTTCTCATTAATCGAATCAGCTTTGTGGAAAAGGGTGCCGCTGCCCGATGTGGCTTTATGAAAAAAATCGGTATGCTGGGGAAACGGTATATCGTCGGGTCTTTCTTTAATCTCGAAAGCATTTGATGCGGCTCCGAGACCGTAAAAATATACACGTTGTGCCCGAATTCGCGAAGTGACTCGGACAGAGTGTATATCGATGACGTAACCCCGTTGATATCCGGGAAATAGGTATCCGTTATCACCGCGATGTTCATCCGGAAAGACTCCTTACAAAGTATTGCCATCCCAGTATAATACGAAAAGGAAAAAAAGTCGCGAACCGTCGGCTTTGCCGTCACCCAATCAAGAATTCTTCAGAAAAAAAACGGCCAGTTGTGTCCGACTCTTCAGGGTTAGCTTATCAAGCATCACGCTGATTGAGTTTCGAACCGTTCCCTCACCGATGAAAAGCTTTTCGGATATTTCCCGGTTGCTCATTCCTTCACCTAAAAGCCGGAGAATATCGAGTTCTTTTTCGGTCAGACCGGAGAACGAATCGGAAGCGGGCTCCGGTGGGGAGGAGGTCATCAGCGGAAGCTTGGAAACAATTTCTTCTCCGAAAACGCTTTGGCCGGTCATGACCGCTTTTAGAGCGGGTGCGATGGATTCGAAGTCTTGTTTCAACAAGTACCCGCGAGCGCCCATACGGAGGGCGTGGATAATATATTCATCGTCCGAAAAGGTGGTCAGAAAAAGAATTCTGGCGTCCGGGAATTCGCCGATAACCGCCTCTGCCGCCGCAAGTCCGGATACGTTTTTCATTCGGATATCAAGAAGAAGGATGTCGGGACGGTGCGCGCGATAAAGCGTCAAAGCTTCGGTTCCGTCCTGTCCGACGGCCGTGACGGTAATATCAGGATCCGATTCGAGGATGGTTCGTAATGCGGATGCAACGAGCGGATCGTCGTCAATAATAATGATTCTCATGCTTGCTCCTTCGGTACGGACAGGAAAACTTCAAAACCGTTCTGTTTTCGAAAAACGACGTTTCCCTTTATCATTTCCACTCTCTTTTCGATTCCGATGAGCCCCATACCCCGGCTCTTTTCCAATTCCCCAACGCTCCCATTGGTGACATTTCCGTTGTCCCGAACGGATAATTGAAAAAGAGCGGGGTGCTCCCGGATCGAAACAGTGACCTCCGTTGCGTCGGAATGATGTGCAATATTGGAAAGACTTTCCTTAATAACGGCGATAAATGTATTGCGGATCAATCGGTCGGGAGTCGTATCCAAGTTGTAGAGAAGCTTCACGGGACAGAAAGAGAAAGTCCGGACAATCGAGCGAACCGATGAATACAGGTCTTCAGATTCCTCATGAAGGTCATGAATGCTTGAGCGAATCTGATTCATGCCATCGGTAAGAGAGTCTTTTAAATCGGAGAGCGGTTGCTTCATTTTCTCGTCGGTACAGGTTGTGATGAGAGCTCCGGTTTGAAGCAAGGTGCTGGTCAGGACGTGTCCGATACTGTCATGAAGTTCGCGGGCGATGCGGTTGCGCTCCTCTAAGGTTGCGGCGTGTACCTCAAAGTCCTTGCGTTCCAAAAGCTCGTGATTGGCCTGTTCCAAAGCGAGCTGCTTCTCGGCATTCAAATCACGTAAAGCATTATTGTCCCGGATCCTTTTATCTGCGGCCGAGGTGGCAATACTGAGATATAAAGACAAGAGAAAGAGAGCCGGCATTCCGATGGCCCATGTCGGAGACGGTGAAAAATGAACGATAAACGGAATCAAAGCAAGAGATGAAAACCATCGGAAACGCACCTCAAACAAACCGTAAGCGATAAGAGGCAAACAAAAAAATGCGTCGGGAAGAAAGATACTGACAATCACGAACAGGATAAGAAGGATCAGAGAGGCCCGCTCCGATTCAAGATAATAGTCGATTGCGGCAAAGGTTACCGCCACAAGGATATAGACCGGCGAATACTCGTCCGAATGATTCATCATCAAAAGTATGGTGCAGAATAATAAAAGAAGCAGACGGTCAATCAGTTTGTTCATCTTCGCGAAAGCACCTCAGGGAAACAATTAACATAGCTCGTTATTATTTTATCACGCGATCGTTAAAAAAATGACATTTGTCACGGGTATAAACGGACGGATGTCACTTCTGCCGAAAATTAAGATCTTCTATAATGTCGTCAAGATGAACGATAAAGGCGGGATGAGGGCTCGCCGAAGGAGGAAAAATGGTCGTTAAAGTATCCAATCTTGTGAAACGGTATGGGGATCTGATCGCACTGGACCATCTGGATCTGGAGGTGCGTGATGGCGAGATTTTCGGACTGCTCGGTCCGAACGGCTCGGGTAAAACCACGGCAATCAATTGCATTCTTTCTCTTCTTTCCATTGACAAGGGAGATATCGAGGTTTTCGGAGAAAAGATGACGCCTTCCTCGTATCACCTGAAAAGAGATATCGGAATCGTGATGCAAAACGTGGCGGTGGTCGAGGAGCTGAACGTCCTTGAGAATATCGATTTTTTCTGTGGCTTATATGTGAATGACAGGGAAGAACGAAAAAAACTTGTCGATGAGGCCATCGAATTTGTCGGATTGACCGAGTTTAAAAAGTTCTACCCCAAAAAACTGAGCGGCGGACTTCTGAGAAGACTCAATATTGCTTGCGGTATTGCCCATAAGCCGAAGCTGATTATTCTGGACGAGCCGACGGTCGCCGTTGATCCGCAAAGCCGCAACAATATTCTGGAGGGAATCGTTCGTCTCAACCAGGCGGGAGCGACCGTAATCTATACTTCTCATTACATGGAGGAGGTTGAACAGATCTGCTCCCGAATTTGTATTCTTGACAAGGGAAAGATGATTGCTCAGGGAACCAAAGAAGAACTGAAAGGAATGATTCGAATCGGTGAAAAGATTACCGTGGAGTTTCTTTCGGGACGTCCGGAGGATGCTGTCGACTGGATGGGAGCCATGCCGCACGTCGCTTCGGTGGAGTGTAAAGAGAATCGATTGCTCATTAAGACCGAAGTCGGAAAAAACGGACTGGAAGGGATCTTATCCGAGCTCAAAAAGAGAGATATTCAAACCGGTCTGATCTATTGCGAATTGCCGACGCTCAATGACGTATTTCTGGAGATTACCGGCAAAGAGCTCCGGGATGTATAGGAGGAAGTGTAAATGTTTTGGAGGATTTTCAGGTATCGCCTGATATCGAACATTCGGGACGTCGGGACCCTTTTTTGGACACTCGTTTTTCCGCTTTGCCTGGCGACGTTTTTCGGACTCGTTTTCCCGAATATCACCAGCAGTACGATAACGTTCGAGACTGTCAATATCGGTGTGTATGAGGCCGTGGATTACCCCGGAGATCCCTACCTTATCGAGAATTTGAAGGCAGCCAAGCAATCCGAAAACGTCGATCTGTTTCATGTGACTCAATATGAATCAATAGATGAAGCCGAGGATGCGCTTCAGAACAAGGAGATCAGCGGTTACGCGGTTATTACCGACCAGGCCGTGCTTCATTTTTCGGGATCCGGATTCAATCAGACGATTATAAAAAGCTTTTTTGATCAGTATACGCAAGTCCGTTCGGCCATCGTGGATATCGCAAGTGAGAACCCGGGGGCGATTAGCGAAGTAGCGTCACTTTTCGAAGAAGAAGTCGAATACACCAAGTCGACCTTTGCGGGTCGGGATAAGCCGGATTCGATTCTGATCTACTTTTACAGCCTGATCGCCATGACTTGCCTGTACGGAGGCTTTCAAGGTCAAAAAGAAATTATGCATATTCAGGCGAATCAGTCTTCGCTTGCCGCCCGACAGAATATTTCTCCGGTTCCGAAGCTGAAGCTTTTCGGCAGTTCCATCCTTTCGGTCACACTGGTTCAGTACCTGTCGATACTGATATTGATCGCGTATCTTGTATTTGTTTTACGAATCAATATCGGAGATCGAATCGGTATGATTTTGGCCGCTGCATTTGCCGGCTGTTGCCTCGGAATATCCTTCGGAGCGTTGGTCGGTGCCGTTGTGAAGGGCGGAGAAGGGATTAAAGTAGCCATAATAATCAGCTTTAGCATGATTCTTTCTTTGATGTCCGGAATGATGCAGGCCTCCATAAAAATCGCTGTAGAAAAGGCTGTACCCGCTTTTAAATATGCACTTCCCGGCAACCTGATCGCGAATACCTTTTACGCGATATACTACTTCAATGATAACGAGCGCTTTTATTTCGGAATGGCTCTGATGATTGGCATCAGCATCGTTTTGTACGCGATTTTGACCCTGATTCTTAGGAGGCAGAGATATGCAAGTATTTAAAGTAATTATCAAAACCATACGAAAGAACTTCCATGTGCTCAGCATATATCTTATCGTGTTTGTCGGCTTCATGGTGTTGATGTCGAGTGTGCAGTCTTCCGGCGGGAGTTCTATGTTCTCTGAGGTCAAGAGAACGGTGATGATTATCAACCACGACAGTGGCAACGTAATCGCGGATGAATTTGCCGACTTCATGAAGCGGGCAAGTATTCCGATTGATCCGGTCGAGACCGAGGAGGAGATGCTTGACGCACTCTTTAATGAAGAAGCGGATTATATTCTCATTATTCCCGAGGGTTTTTCGGCGGACTTTCTTTCCGGCAGTTATTCGAACGCGCTTGAACAGCAATCGATTGCCGGTTCCAGAAGCGCGGTCTGGACCGATATGAAAATCCGGAAATACATGGATCTGCTTCGTCTTTATACCAAACTTTCGGACGTCGACGTAAATGACAGCGAGGCAATCCGGGCATTGACCGAAAAGGTCGAAAAGCAGATGAATACGGAAACAGTAGTTATCTATCCCGTAGGAGTAAAAAAACAGGGAAACGAATTTACCGCGATGTATTTCAAATTTATGGGATACTCGTTAATGGCAGTGACCATTCTCGGGATCGGATTTATCCTGAAAATTTTTAACGGACGTGATTTCAGAAATCGTTTGCGGTGCTCGCCGGAAAAAACATCGAATGTCAACATCCAGCTTGTCATCGGGAGTTTATGTTTTGCTGCTGTGGCTTGGCTTGTTCTTATCCTGATCGCCATTACATTCAGCTACTTTGAAGGAATAAAACCTTGGATATGGCTTACGGTTGTAAATTCCTTTGTATTTATGCTTTCAACCCTTTGCATGAGTGTCGTCCTCGGACTGGTCGTAAAAGGGGAGAACGCACGAAGCGCAGTTGCAAATGTCGTTGCTCTCGGGTCGAGTTTTTTAGGAGGAATATTTGTACCCCAGGAGTTTCAAAGCGAAATAGTCCGCAAAATCGCAGGATTCCTTCCGGCCTTCTGGTTTGTTAAGGCCATCGACGAAATACAGGGGCTTTCGTCCTTCACTTGGAATAACATCCGCCCCATCATGATGTATATGTTGATACAACTTATCTTCGGGGTCGCGTTTATCTGTGTCGCGATGGCCGTTTCCAGGGAGAGGAGTCGGCGGACCGTTTGACTTCTTGAATGAATCAGAAAGGGGCTGTCTCTCAACTTCTGTTTTGAGACAGCCTCTTTTTTGAAGCGTGTGACCGCTAAAGACTTTTTTCCGCAATTCCGGCCAGAAGACTTCGTTCCACCTGACGAAGCGTGACATGTCCGGTAACGGCGTGATGGTTCATCCGTTCGATCACATAGACGAGTCCGTTTGACTTAGAATCGACAAGGACGTTATCAATCTGATTATCGGACGGATCACCCAAGAAGATGAATTTGGAGCGCTCGCCGGCCCGGGTCAGCATCAGCTTCGCCAGATGCGGAGTAATTTCTTGTGCCTCGTCTACGATGACAATCGCATCGGAAATGGTTCGGCCGCGCATGTAGGTGAATGTTTTAATTTCAAAGATTCCCCGCTTGCGAAAATCCTCAATAAACTGTTCGATTTGAGAGCTCTCTTCGCCTTTTTTGCTTCTCTTGCCGCCGTAGCTTTCTTTATCGATGGTCATCAGGTTATCGATGGCATCATAGAAACTGCCCATCCACGGGCGAAGCTTCTCCTCCTCGGATCCGGGCAGGTAACCGATATCATTACCGACCGGTACGGTGGGACGAACAAAGACGATTTTTCTGTACTCGCGTTGCTCGAGAACCTTTTCGAGCGCGACGGCCGTTGCCAGTATGGTCTTGCCGCTTCCCGCACCGCCGGTCACGGTTACAAAGGGCACGGATGGATCCATGAGCAGTTCAAAAGCCATTTTCTGTTCGAGATTTTTAGGCACCAAGCCCCATGCGGAATGATTGGTGTACTTCAGCGGAACCAGATGGCTTCCGTCATATTTGGCCAGAGCGATGTGCTTGTCGTTGTCGCGCGAGGAAATAATCGCGAACTGGTTCGGAAGCATCTCGATGGACTTGGGCGGTTTGGCTCCGCCGTCAAATATTTTCGCGATCGATTTATCGGACATCGTCAGGTGACAATAACCGGTATAGAGTTCATCGGTCTTAATCTTGTCCGTTTCGTAATCCTGAGAGGGGATATCGCAAACCTCGGCCTTGATGCGAAGACAAACATCCTTGGAAACCAGAAACGTTTCCGTACCGTGCGACTGCTCTTTGATCTTCATCGCACATGCCAAAATCTCGTTATCGTTTTTCTGCGCTTCGAGAAGCGGTAACGTTCGCATGGAGCCCTGCCCGTTTGAACGACCGGGAATGCTACGCACGGAAGCGTCGGGAAATGCCACATGCAAGATGACCTCGTTCGAAAGCTCGATCCCCTCGCTGACGCACTGACGTCCTCTTCCGTCGATTCGACGATGTAAAGTCCGAACCGCCTCGCGCGCCTGGTATCCGACCAGCCCTTCCTTGGATTTCAGGTGATCCAGTTCCTCCAGAACGGTAATCGGGATGTAGACGTGATTGCCTCTGAAATTCAGAAAGCATCCCGGGTCATGCAGGAGAACATTGGTGTCCAGCACATAATTCTTCTGCCGACTGTCCGCCACGACATTGATTTCTCTTTCCCCGGATTTTTCCGCATCGGGGCGATAATAGGGGCGGGGGGTTGTCATTATGCTCATCCGCTTTCCTCCGATTGATAATAAAATCGTTTCCGTCAGAAGAAGGAAACGATACGCAGTAAAGCAACCGGCTCAAAGGCCATTCCGAGATTGAATTTCTTGTCAAGAGTGTCTCTGCGCAAAACGAGAACACCTCCGTACGCTCCTCACGCATTACCGAAAATCAGCGTGTGATGTCACTATCAGAATACCCTATTTTGGAAAAATCAACAATTATCCGATGGATTCATTGATAAAAAAGTACTATCATAGCAATAAGTAATATCCAACTCCATACCGGAGGAAAATCATGAAACCATATATTAACCGTCTTTTGTCCGAGAACCGCCTTGCCGAATTACGTCGGATCCTTTCGGGTGTTTATCCCGAATATGACACCGTCCTGATTATCGGGCGGGTTAATCAATATTACTATACCGGCACAATGCAGGACGGGATCCTTGTGCTTAGAAAAGACGGCTCGATGTTTTTCTTTGTTCGCAAGAGTTATGAGCGCGCGAAAATCGAATCTCCATTCGAACCGATTATTCGTATATCCACATACCGTGATATTCTCGCGTTTTTGCCCGAAGATCTCGGCAAGGTTTGCGTGGAGACCGAAGCGGTACCGGTTGCGATGCTGGACCGGATACGGAAATATTTCCGAATGGACGGGATTCTCCCGCTTGACCGCGTGATTGCCACACAAAGAGCGGTGAAAGGTTCCGAGGAGCTCGGAATGATTCATGAATCGGGGCGGAGGCACGCAGATATCATGGAGCATACAGTTCCCGCCATTCTTCGCGAAGGGATGAGTGAGACCGATTTTGCGGCGGAGCTTTATGCGGAGATGATCAAGAAAGGACATCACGGAGTTTCACGCTTTTCGATGTTCCAAATGGAGATTATTATCGGGCAATTCGGGTTCGGTGAAACGTCCCTGTACCCGACCAATTTTGACGGTCCGGGCGGGATGAAGGGGATGTCTCCGGTCGTTCCGATCCTCGGTGACCGGGAGCGCATTCTGAAAAAGGGAGACATGGTCTTTGTCGACGTCGGTTTCGGTTATATGGGTTATCACAGCGACAAAACTCAGGTGTACTCTTTCGGAGCCGAGCCGAGCGATTTGGCCGTACGAACGCATCGAGCTTGTATCGACGTTATGAATCAAGTAGTTTCCGGTATCCGACCCGGAGCGATTCCGGCCGATATTTATATATCTTCGACCGCGAATCTTCCCGAGGAGCTCAGTGAACACTTCATGGGCTATAATGGGGAGAAGGTGAAATTCTTGGGGCACGGCGTCGGTCTGTTTGTCGACGAGCTTCCGATTATTGCCGGCGGATATAAAGAACCGTTGCGCGAAAACATGGTCATTGCGATTGAGCCGAAGTGCGGTATAGAGGGTGTAGGTACGGTCGGTGTGGAGGAGACCTATGTAGTCACGAAAAACGGAGCCGAATGCTTGACCGGAGGACCCAAAGATATCGTCACGGTATGGGCATGATCGGTAGAATCTCCGGAAGACTGTAAAAATATCCTTGTTGTTGGTCGATTCCGAGTTCGTCGCAGATATCCGCGTAATCTTTGTTTTCGATGCCCTCGGCGACGGTGACCATATCGAACTTTCCGCAGAAATCGACGATGCTGCGAACCAATCCGAACCCTTTCGGCGTGTTGGCTTTCATAATCAGAGAGCGGTCGATTTTTATAACGTCGATCGGAAGATCCGAAACATAACCGTACGAGGAATAACCGGTTCCGAAATCATCAATCACGATAACAAATCCGTGATTATGGAGAAGATCGAGATGGGCGCGGATGTTGGCAACCGAAAGAAGGACGCGCTCCGTGATTTCAATGTGGATTCTTTCAGGATTGACACCTCGTTCCTTTGCCTTTCGCACCAAGGACAGGATGGTTTGCTCATTGAAATCCGATGCCGAAAAGTTGATACCGATGTATTTCCCCCTGTATTCCGGGTTGACGGAAAGACTCAGTGCGCGTTCAAACATGAAATCGGTAAGGTCGTGTATCAATTCCGTCTTTTCGAGTACCGGTACAAAGACATCGGGGGCGATTCGCGTGTCGTCATCCCGGATCCATCTTGCCAGAAGCTCAATGCCGACCGTTTCGCCGGACCCTGAATCGTGGATGGTTTGATATGCGGTTCGGATATTGCCCTTTTTTAGAGCGTCCCGGAAACCGCTTGCGATACTGACACTGCTTTTGAACAAGGCCTCCATCTCGCCGGTGAAACGCACCAAACGCGTATTGCTGCGTACTGCGTCGCGGAGGGCAACCAGAGATCTTCGAACGCCGTCGATCGGAACCTCCTCCGGAGAAAGTGTTGCGATTCCGATTCGAAATTCAATATAGACGGGAACGTGCATCACGGAAATCGTACGCTCGTTCAGGGTATATATAGCGGAAAGAATATTCTCGGTATTCGGCTCATCTTCCTCGTGGATAACCTTGACGGCAAACTCAAGTCCGTAGTAGCTGTATACCTCCGCATTCGGAAATGGCTTTAAAACCTCGGTCAGTTTATCCGAAAAAACGCGGACGATACGCTGAAAAAAGTCGTAACCGAAAAAGCCCAGGTACTCCTGATAATCGGTGACCGAAAGACTGATGAACGTAATCGGTTGCTCCGAAAGCATGTTTTCACTGCGAAGCGCCTCGTAATTTTTCAGGCCGGTGTCGGGATCATGGGAAAGCATAAATGATATTTTCAATTCCCGCTTGTGTGCGAGATCGGCGAACAGGCCGATGATAAAAGCGATTATCGCATAGGTCAGCACTCGAATAATCCAGTTGGGAAGAGATTGTGTGGTGCCGGTCAGGACATTTTGCGGCATGAACGGTCCCACGAGAAATCCGCTGATCGTCGCGTGAACCAGTCCCCATTTATACCCGTAAATGGAAGATACCAATGCAATGGGAATATACATCAGATTCGTGTATACATTTGTTGTCCCGCCTGTATAGTATACAAACAGGGCAGTCGCCAAGGACAACATAAACCCGACAATCAAGGGAGAAAGGCGATCCCGGAATGATTTTATCCTGAATAGTTCCATCTTATCCTCCGGCAGATCCGATCGATATCGAACCGTAAATAACGATAAAGCGCCTCCTATTATATTTACATATTACAACAAAATAGACGATTTCGGTTGGACGGAACCAAATAACGGATAGGAACCGTTGACTTCTTGTTGTATAATGGCCAAAAAGGCCGTTCGATATTCTAAAATTGATTCGGTCGCACAAGGGGGGATAATGATGATTCCGAAAAAGGCATTGAACGCGGCCAATTTGCTTTCCATTTCCCGTTTCGTATTTCTGCCTGTTCCGATTGTCTTTGCCGTGTTGGACATGAGGGTCGGTTTTTTGATTTCGTATATCTTGGTCGGAGCGACGGATTTTTTTGATGGCATCGTTGCGCGCCGATTCAATATGACCTCTGAGCTGGGCAAAAAGCTGGACTCGTTCTCCGACCTCTTTTTCTATCTGGCTTCCGCTTGGTTTCTCTATCGCCTGCACACGGAAGTGGTCACTTCCATGCCGAATCTCGCGTTAATCCTTTCTTTTCTGGCACTGCTCGTGATTTCTTTTATCGTTTCGGGAATCCGATGCAAAAAACCGGTTCTGATGCACACTATTATTCTGAAGCTCAATGCGGTCATTCTTTATCTGGTCGTTATATTCGCTGAATTCTTCGATGTCACTCTTTTAGTCACTTGCCTGGCAATCCTGTATCTCATCGGAATTATCGAGGAGATGGCGATATTCATTACGTTCGGAGACATCGACCCGGATTCGAAGTCGTTCTTTCACCTTGCCGCTCAGAGAAAAAGGGATAAGGAAAGTATCGGCAAGCTTCATACGATACCCGGCGAAAACGAAAAGTCCGGAGAGGCATAAACGAGAAGAAGAATCAGGCCAGAACCTTTCTTGAAAATTTTCTCAGAAATAACATAATCCACAGAAGAGCCGTTCCCATTGCGGGAAAGGTAAGAAGCCAGTTTTTATGAATGACCGCTTCGGTCATCCAGTATGTCGGGAGAATTCCCGACATATATTTTATGGGTGCGGGTACCAGAAGCGCTACCGGGATGCCGGCCATCAGGAGTCCGGAAAGCTTGGTCAGTGCGAGGCCTTCCACCTTATTACCCGCCAGCGAGGTAATCATCAACGATACGACGATTCCAAGCGCGCCCGCGCACAAGGAGAGTGAAAGAATCATCGGGATTTCAATTCCGGACAGCCCGAAAACCTTATAGATAAGAAAACAAAGGACGGTGGCGGTAATGGCGGGGACACCGACTCTTGACCCCAAATAGCCGATCCGCCCGACGGGAGTCACCGAGATCGCACGTGTAAGCCCCAAATCCGCTTCATCAAGCATGATCATCGCTCCGGCAGAAGTGAAGAGTAACGGGGTCATAGTAATCAAGACCAGATCGAAGATCGGAAAGTAAGGTGCCAGTATTGCATCCCGAATAAAATAGCCGCAAAGAAACATTTCCAACGCCGGAATCGCGAATCGAAACACGGAGCCGATCAGCAGCGGAGCTACAAAAAGCGCGATCAACATCCAATCGGAGAATATTTGATTTATAAATTGAACGGTTACGCTCACAAACGCTTTCATAGACGAATTCCTCCCGTAGAAAGAAAATTCTTCTTCACTGTGCGAACCGAAAGGAAGACGGTTGCGAAAGTCCAAATGAGGAGACACAGAAGGAGAAGAAACGGATTCTCGGCGTCGCCGTACATCAGATAAATGGCAGCAACTCCCGGATGAATCGACAGCAACGGGTGAGAAATGTCAAAAAGCAAAAGAAACGGCGGAATAAAAATCAACAACTCGAACGGAACAGCGGCCAAGATAAAGCGATTCAGCGAAGAGCTTTTCATCGCCGCCACCAAGCCCAAAGAAGAGCAGATGAACGAGCTTAGAATCAACGCAGCAAAACATAGAAGCAGATCGGGTGTCCCGCCCGCAACGGCAAGAACGGAACCCACAAAAAGTCCGACGAGCGCAATCGAGAACAGTTTTCCGAGACAGTACTCGAAAACGCGAACCGGGGAGACGGCGATCGCTCCGTTTACACGCTGACTCTTCTCGAGAAGAACAATCGCCCCCATAAAGAAAAGTCCCATCGCCGCCGGATCGGAGAATATCATTACGGTGGCAACGATTCTTCGCGCACTATCCGGAACCACCGAAAGCACCATCAGGTATATCAAAGTAAATGCGGCGTACACATAGTAAAAACCGTATTTCCACTGGAAACGGATATCCCCCAAGGTCAGCGCCAGTGTTCTCATACCAAAGACCTCCCGGTGACTTCCATAAAAATGTCGCCGAGATTCGGTTCCGCGGAATGGATGGTAAGAAGTTTTCCGTCCCGAATCAATTGGGATAAACGCTCGTCCGTACCGGTCTCATGAAGCGAACACTCCTTTGCTTGCTCGAGTCCTTCCTCCAGAAAGGAGTAACGAAGTGAGGAGGCACCGCGTTTGAGTATCAGCGATCGGGGAGAATCAAGGGCAACAATCCGACCCGATACGATAAACGCGACACGGTCACACATTTCCTGCGCATCCTCCATGCGGTGTGTCGTAAGAATTATTGTTTTACCTTTGGCGCGCTCCTCCAAAATCATTTCCTTAACCAACCGGGCGTTGGTCGGATCCAACCCGCCGGTCGGTTCATCCAGGAAAAGAATATCGGGGTTATTGATCAGGGACCGGATGAAACACAGCCGGCTTTTCATGCCCTTCGAAAATTCAAAGACCTTCTTATCCGCGTCATTAAGCAGATCCACTCGTTTGAACAGCGCATCCATGTCCCGGACCGGATTCTTATAAAGGGAAGCGAAAAATCTCAGATTTTGCCGGGCGCTCAATTTGTCGTACAGGGTCGGAAACTCAAAGTCGATCCCGATCCGCTCGTAAAAATCGCGTCCGTGGTTTTTCACTTCTCCGCCGAAAACCCGGATGTTGCCCGAGTAACCGGGCAGAAGACCGATCAGAAGTTTCTGCAACGTGGATTTCCCCGCACCGGAGGGACCGAGAAAACCGAAAATCTCGCCCTTCTCAACCGAAAAACTCATGTCTTCGATAAAGGGCTTTTTGCCGTAACCAAAGCTTAGTTCGTTAATACGGATCATGATTGCCTCCGATCATTTGTATGCATAAACCCTTTACCAATAGAGCCAGAGAATCATCGAAGATTTCCGCACCGATTTCTCTTTGATAGCACATTGAGAAAAAAAGCGCGGTGAAGGCCCCGGAATACATCATCCAATCGGCTTCCGACGCATCGGGCATCAACTGCCGCATTAAAAAAAGATCGCCCTCTGGATTGCTCTGATGCGCCTTTACCATTTCGTCGGGAAGCTTTCGCACCAGGGCATCGATCTCGCCGCTGACCATCAGACGATGAAGTCCGGTTTGGCGTGTTATCGCGAATCCTTCGAGGATCACATGTGCCAGATCATCGGCGGAAACGGGAGCATGAAGGCTTTGGATCATCTCGGCCATTTTTGAATGCACCTCGATATGAATATCCATGAGCACATCATAGATCAGTAGCTCCTTGGATGCGTAAAACAAATAAAACGTTCCCTTGGGAATCCGCGCTCTTGTGACGAGATCGTCTACGGTCGTTTTTTTAATCCCGACGGTCGCGATCGATTCTGCGGCGGCGGATTTGAGCGCCTGCACGATTTCGCGGCGTTCCTTTTCGGAAAAAGCTTTTGGCATGGATCCTCCCGGCACATGATTAGAACGGAATGACTAAATTAGCATATATGGTCATTATACGTCATATTTGTTCTTTTTCAAGCCCTGGATCGCGGTCCTTGCTCCGGATTATGAAGTCAATTGCTAATGAGAATAGTATTTTTGATAAAGAGACTAAAAAAATCATAAGATATTTAATTTATCAAACCGATTGACTTTCGGATGATTCGATGGTACAAAAATATAGATAATATGGTTATCCGGTTGGACAAATATCCGTTTTTCCGGTATTTGTTTTCAAGATTGATGCTTAGGGTGGAGGCTTCAAAAGTTTTCCGCCCTCATTTTATGTAAAGGAGCAAACGAAACATATGAAAGTGAATTTTACGGAAACAGTCCTGCGTGACGCCAATCAGTCGCTGATTGCCACCCGAATGCCGTTTTCTGATTTTAGAGATATTTTGGAAACGCTTGATCATGCGGGGTATTACTCGTTGGAGTGCTGGGGAGGAGCCACATTTGATTCATGTTTACGTTATCTCGGCGAAGACCCGTGGGAGCGACTTCAAAAAATTAAGAATGAAGTAAGGCATACAAAATTACAAATGCTTCTTCGCGGGCAGAATATTCTCGGATATAAGCACTATCCGGATGATGTTGTCCGCAAGTTTGTTGCGCACGCCGCTCAGCACGGAATCGATATCTTTCGGATTTTCGATGCGCTCAACGATTTTCGCAACATTGAGGTCGCTGTGGATGAGGCGCTCAAACAAGGGGTTCACGCCCAGGGTTGCATTTGCTATACGACCAGCCCCATCCACAGTATCGAAAAATACGGTGCGATGGGAAAACAGTTGGAAGCACTCGGTGTGCATTCCGTATGTATCAAGGATATGGCCGGAATTATGGGCCCGAAGGAAGCGTATGATTTGATCAAAGTCCTGAAGAAGAGCATAAAAATTCCTGTTTTTCTCCATACGCACTCCACGACAGGTCTTGGACCGATGACATACCTGAAAGCGATCGAAGCGGGCTGTGACGGTATTGATACCGCGATTTCCTCTTTTTCCGGCGGGACGTCCCAGCCGGCGACGGAATCGTTACATTATGCTCTGAAGCAATCCGGCTATCAAACCGGTTTGGATGAAAAAATGATCAAGAAGGTCAATGATTATTTTAAACCGCTCAAAGCAAAGTACGCGAGCTCCGGTCTTCTGGATCCTTTTGTTATGGGAACGGAAACCGATGCTTTGGTATATCAAATCCCCGGCGGCATGCTTTCGAATCTGATCGCTCAACTGAAGGCTCAGAACGCGATTGAAAAATTGGATGAAGTTTTGTCCGAAACACCCAAAGTCCGCAAGGATTTGGGATATCCGCCGTTGGTTACGCCGATGAGCCAGATGGTTGGTGTTCAGGCGGCAATCAACGTGCTTTCCGGCGAACGCTACCGGAGTATTTCCAATGAAGTGAAGGCATATCTGAGAGGTGAATACGGTCAGGCTCCGGGAGAAGTCGATGCGGAGCTGATCGCCAAGGTTCTGGGGGAGGAAGCACCGATTACAAGTCGATTTGCGGATACCTTGGAACCTGCTTTCGAAGCGGCAAAAGCGAAACTCGGCTCTCTTGCGCGAAGCGATGAGGATGTTCTTTCCTATATTGCGTTCCCGCAGATTGCGGAAAAATTCTTTTCTGAAAGAGAGGAAAGAGAAAGCAAGAGGATCACTTATTCCATCGTCAGAGTTGAGGAGGAAATAGCCGTATGACCCTACCGGAGAGCATTTGGGTTGCCCTGGTCGTTTTTGCGGGTGTTATCGTCGTTTTGATTTGCTTGTCCGTATTGATACGATTATTCTCTCTTTCCATCGGGCTATTCCATAGGAAGAAATCAACCGAACCGATCACCGAGCCGACTGTCGCTTCCGTACATAAGCCCTATAAAGAGGATGAATTTTCATCGGGCGATATGATTTTAAAGGATGTCGACGAGCCTTTGGCCGCGATGATTATTGCAATTGTCAGCGACGAATCCGGGATTCCGTTGTCTGAACTGCAGGTGAAATCAATAAAACTTCTTCGTCGGGATCAATAATTTAATCGGAGGAAAAATCCATGAAATATATCGTCAGAATCAACGAAAAAGAATATGAGGTCGAAGTGGAGCGAGGAAAAGCGAACATTTTAAAGACGACGGAATTATCCTTCGCCCCGATTCAGGCGGCCGAACCGATCCGTCCGAAGAATGAGCCGATCACATCGCAAAAAACACCGGAGACAAAAACTGTTTCCGATGCCGACGCAATTACGGCACCCATGCCGGGAACGATTCTTGATGTCAAGGTTTCGGTGGGTCAATCCGTAAAAAAGGGAGAGGTGTTGATCGTTCTTGAGGCGATGAAGATGGAAAATGAAATTACGGCGCCTTCCGATGGTGTAATCCGACAGGTACATGTTGCAAAGGGCGCTTCGGTATCTACCGGTGAAGCGTTGATTTCATTTGAGTGAGGAGACGAAACGAATATGTTTATTGAAGTCCTTGGGAAAATATGGGAAGCTTCGGGCTTTTCATCGCTGACATGGCAACATTTCGTGATGATCGCTGTTGCATTCGCGTTGATGTTCTTTGCGATTGCGAAAAAATTCGAGCCGCTGTTGTTGCTTCCGATTGCTTTCGGCATCCTGCTCGCAAATCTTCCGCTCACCGGATTAATGTCCGGGCCTTCGAGTGCTGGTGAAGTCGGAGGGCTGTTATATTATCTGTATTTGGGCGTCAAACTCGGCATTTACCCCTCGTTGATCTTTCTGGGTATCGGTGCCATGACCGATTTCGGGCCTCTGATTGCAAGACCGAGCAGTTTTATTCTCGGAGCCGGCGCGCAATTCGGAATCAGCACCGCTTTTGTGATCGCGATTGCTTTGGGGTTCAATCCCGGAGAGGCCTCGTCGATCGGGATTATTGGCGGAGCGGACGGACCGACGGCGATTTTTCTGACGTCGAAACTTGCTCCGGAATTATTGCCGGCCATAGCCATTGCAGCATACTCGTATATGGCGCTGATTCCGATGATTCAGCCCCCGATTATGCGTGCGCTCACGACGAAAAAGGAGCGCGCGATTAAGATGACGCAAACGAGAGATGTGTCCCAAACGGAAAAGATATGTTTCCCGATCGTCGTTACGGTGTTGTGCGTTCTTCTTCTTCCTTCCGTCGCTCCGTTAATCGGTATGCTGATGCTGGGTAATTTATTCCGTGAATCCGGTGTTGTCGAGCGTTTGTCGAGCACGGCGCAGAATGCGCTGATCAATATTGTCACGATCTTTCTCGGAGTTACGGTCGGCGCGACCGCAGTTGCGGAAAACTTTCTTCGTCCGGAGACACTCAAAATCATCGGATTGGGATTACTGGCGTTTATGTTCAGTACCATAGGGGGCTTATTGTTGGGTAAGCTTATGTGTCTGATTACCAAAGGGAAAATTAACCCTCTGATCGGTTCCGCGGGAGTATCGGCGGTACCGATGGCGGCTCGTGTTTCCAACAAGGAGGGGTTGCGGGCAAATCCGTCCAATTTCCTCTTGATGCACGCCATGGGCCCCAATGTTGCCGGCGTTATCGGATCGGCCGTGTCCGCGGGGATTTTGTTGGCGTTATTCGGATAAATGTCCCGAAGCGGGAATAAGAATCCGTCCCGCCTCGTCTGAATCGAAAAGCGCGATTCCTTCGGTGAAGGAATCGCGCTTTTGGCGGAGGGCGTGGGATTCGAACCCACGTGACGTGTAACCGTCAACTCGATTTCGAGTCGAGCTCGTTATGACCTCTTCGATAGCCCTCCGAGCCCATGTATGAAGTGATGGAGAACGTACATTTTCTTGCACAATTCCATTGCGCTACTCGATTATAGTGGCAAGGAGCGTGCTCGTCAAGGATGCAACCGGTAGCGGATCGGGAGCGTTTGTTCCCAATCAGATTTATATTGCTCAATTACCTGAAAAGCGTTAAGATTAAATCAAAACAAGACCATTTTTTGCGGCGGGGATGGAATGAACGACGAGCTGAAGGATATCATTTACAGTGATCTTTACCGGTATACCGGAAATAAAAGAAGGCTTTCCAAGGTATACCTTACCTACCTTCAGGAATGTATGTCCAGCCCCGAGTTTCGATATCTGAGCACACTTCGGAGAACGCAGTACTATTTTTATCGTTCACAGGCAGATGATAACCGCTTGCATGTGTTGTGGAATACGTTCATGTTTCGGTTTTGTGATATTCGACTGAACATGAAATCCAGAAAATACCATTTTCAGATTCCATATGAAACGAAAATCGGAAAAGGCTTTTATATTGCTCACTTCGGCAGATTGATCATTCATCCTCAATCCGTGATCGGACACAACGTAAACATTTCGACCGGTGTTGTAATCGGAACTCAGTTCCGCGGGCCGCGAAAGGGAGCTCCGACTATCGGGAACTATGTTTGGATCGGAGCCAACGCTTTGATTATCGGAAACATCCGGGTCGGAAACAATGTGCTGATCGCACCCGGTGCATACGTGAATTTTGATGTACCCGATAACTCCATCGTTATCGGAAATCCGGGCCTGATACGACGTTCGCCCGGTGCGACACTCGGATATATCAACAATACCATTCTTTTCGATGAATATAATGTGCGGTCCGGGGAGCCGACGAGATGATTTCGGATGCAAGAAATTACCGATTGCCCGCGTCCTTCTTTGCGGGGAATCGCAAGCGACTCCTCGGAGAAATTCCGAAATATAGCTGCGTTATCCTTTTCGCGGGCGAAAAGGTTTGCATGTCCGCCGACTCCGATTACCGATTCCGGGTCGACAGTAATTTTTTCTATCTGTCCGGTATCGAACAGGAGGACTCCGTATTATTGATCCGTGCCGACGAAAAGGAAGCCGTAACCACACTTTTCGTTCACTCTAATGATCCATTGAAGGAGCGTTGGTCCGGCAAAAGGATGACGGTATCGGAGGTGATGGAGAAATCCGGGGTTGACGAGGTGTTTTTTTTAGAAACATTTGAGGATACAGCGGCAACGATCCTTGCGGATTCAGCATGCATCCTGGTCACGGATTCAGGGGTTCGCCCCGGACCTGCGAGCCGATTTCTCGAACGGGTGAAGAAAGATCGGGGAGAAGAGAAAATCCTCCCGATTGCTCCGATTCTGGCTCGTTTTCGCATGGTGAAACAACACTGTGAGATTGAAATGATTCGAAAGGCCATTGAACTGACCGACCTGTCTTTGAGGGAGGCACTGATTCTTTTGCGTGAGGGAACCAGCGAAACCGGCCTATGTTCCGCAATCAATTACGCGATGAGCAGAAGAGGATGTCCGGAACCTGCGTTCCCGACCATCGTGGCCGCGGGATTGAATAATTTCTGCCTTCATCACGATGAACCGGAAGGAGATCCGATTCCACCCGGAGTGATGATTCAGATTGACGCGGGGGCGACAGTCGGAGGTTTATGTGCCGATATTTCACGGGCCTACCCCTCGACCGGTATTTTTTCCGATAAGCAAAGTGCACTGTATGAAGCGGTGTGTGCCTGTCTGAAGAAAATTATTACGATGATCCGTCCGGGGATAAGGATTTCGGATATCAACCGCACATTCCGAGACATCGCAGCCGAAAAGCTTATCGAGTTGAAAATCGTCGACCGCCAAGAGACCGGAGAAGCGAACGTCTACATTTGGCATAACGCAGCCCATCATCTCGGAATGGATGTTCACGATGCGTGCATAAAGGATCGACCGATCGAAACAAATGCGGTTTTGGCCATTGAGCCGGGACTTTATGTGCGCGAGTGGGGAATGGGTTTCCGTCTGGAGGAAGATATTCGAGTCACCGAAAACGGTTGCGAGGTGCTTTCCTCTTTTATCGCCCGGGATCGCTTTGAAGTCGAAGATCTCCTCGGGATGTCGGGAGGGATGATACCTTGCCGCCCGGATTAAGTCTTGCACTCTGGATCATTATTGCTGTCGCGGGAGTCTTGCTTTTTCTGGCCGGACTCGGTCTTATGATTTACATTTTTGCCCTAAAAACCTACCATCAAATATTTGATCGTCCTTACCCAAGGCCCCCGTACGACAAGTCACCGTTGAAGATAGAACAGAAAACAATGATCGGGAGAGGAAAAAATTGGTTTTATACCAATCGAATGGATTTCTCGGACATTCAGATTACCTCGTTCGATCGAATTAAGCTGGCCGCTTACTACCGTCCCCCGGAAAATAAAAAAAACCGTGCTTTGATCGTCTTGATTCACGGCTGGAAGGACCATCCGTCGGACATGGGAGCATACGCTCAAATGATACTGAATCACACGGATTGCCATATCCTGATCCCGCATTTGCGGGCGCACGGCATGAGCAAAGGACGGTTTATCGGCTATGGCTTATATGACAGTCAGGATATCTTGTTCTGGATCCGATTTATGGAAAAAAGACTCGAAGGCCCGCTGAAAATCATCCTGTACGGTCGATCCATGGGCGCAGTAACTGCCTTGCTTGCTGCGGCGAGCAATAAAACTCCTGCATCCGTATGCGGGGTGATTGCGGACAGCCCTTTTGACAGTCTGGAAAAACAAATTCAAAGCGTGGTGAAAAAGCGATTCCATTTTCGGGGACGGCTGTTGACAAACCTGGTAGGGAATATCGCGCGAAAACGAATCGGTTTCCCGATAAAAAAGGCAGTTGTTTCTCCTGTCGCCGGCCGAATAAAGATTCCGGTTCTTCTTTTGCACGGTGCCGAGGATCAGTTTGTTTCGCTTACGATGAGCGAGGGGATATATAACCGGTTGAACTGTCCGAAAAGAATGGTTATTTTTGACAATGCGGGACATCTTAACGGCTTCGATGTCTCTCCCAGACAATACTCCGACGAGATCAAGAAGTTTCTCAGGGTATGTAAAGTCGGTTAATGAATTTTGCTTCTTTCACGACCGATCGGATGAACGTTTGCATTTTCTCGAAAAAAGGGATACTATTTTCTTGCAAACGGGGAGCTGGCCCGGTAAGCCGGCTGAGAGGGCGCCGAAATGGGAGCGCCGACCCAGATAACCTGAACCGGATAATGCCGGCGGAGGGACCATAGGAAGACGTTTCGCTTCTCCTTGTCTATCTGTCGGACACAAAGGAGGAGTTTTTATGTCGGATCATTCCGTTTCCGTCCTCGCTCGCCGTGAGCGAATTTTAGCCGTCGCGACCGGCGGCGTATGTGTATCGGTTGCGTTTGTCTTATCCCTCATTACCGTATACAAAATGCCCCAGGGCGGTTCGGTAACGCCGGCTTCCATGCTTCCGATTCTTTTTTTCGCGCTGAGCTTCGGACCGGGCTGGGGACTATGCGCCGCATTCATCTTCAGTTTGCTTCAATTGATCGGAGGTTATTTCCTGATGCCCGTTCAGGTTTTGTTCGACTATACGCTTGCATTTACATCGCTGGGTGTCGCGGGATTTTTTGCCGCACCGCGAGAAAAGCGAGTGAGAAAGAGAGATATCATAGGTAAATTAATGCTGGTACCCCTTCATAAAGCGGTAATCGGCATCCTGACGGCGATCGGTCTTCGCATGTTTTTTTCGGTGCTCTCCGGCGTGCTCTTTTTCTCCGAGTATGCGGGTGGAGAAAATCCCCTTATTTACTCAATTTTCTACAATGGTTCCTATCTTTTCCCCGAAGCGGTCATCATAATTATAGTTCTTTTTGCGGTGATGATTTCTTTTCAGCTGATTCAGAACAAAACCTCGTCCGGATCGGTATGAGATTCGAAGCCGGAAAAGAAAATTACTTTGTACCTCTTGTCGTATTTATGCTATCATACTAGGAAACCCTTGAAGCATGCGGATTGTGGAGGTGCTGTGTATGGCCAGGATTTTCGAAGAAGAGTCACGGACATTCAGTGAGTACTTGTTGATTCCCAATTTGACAACAGCAGACAATATGCCCGACAAGGTGGATCTCACTACTCCGATTTGTAAGTACAAGAAGGGAATCGAAGAACCAAAGATTCAGATCAATATCCCGATGGTTTCCGCCATCATGCAGTCCGTATCGGATTCGGGAATGGCAATTGCTTTAGCGAGAAGCGGCGGCTTGTCCTTTATTTTTCAATCCCAGTCCATCGAATCACAGATCGACATGGTTCGGAAGGTCAAGAAATACAAAGCCGGAGTCGTAACATCGGATTCGAACCTTACGCCGGAGCATACCCTTGCCGACATACTTGAGTTGCGGGAAAGGATGGGTCATCGGACCGTCGCCATCACCCATGACGGATCGCCGAGCGGGAAATTACTCGGTTTGGTTACCTCGCGGGATTATCGGGTCAGCAGAATGGATCCGGGCACAAAAGTAGCGGAGTTTATGACACCCTTTGAAAACCTCGTTTATGCCAAAGAGGGGACCACGCTCAAAGAAGCAAATGACATCATATGGGAACACAAGATCAATCAATTACCGATCGTCGACAACGAGGAATGTTTGGTCGGTCTGGTGTTTCGAAAAGACTACGAGTCGCACAAGGAAAATCCCCTGGAGCTGCTTGACAGTCAAAAGAGGCTCCTGGTCGGAGCGGGAATCAATACGAGAGATTATATGGAGCGCGTTCCCGCTTTAATCCATGCCGGAGCGGATGTTCTTTGCATCGATTCTTCGGATGGCTTTTCTCAGTGGCAGGCCGAGACTCTTCATTGGGTGAAGAAGAATTATCCGGATATTCCCGTCGGTGCGGGAAATGTCGTGGACGCCGAAGGGTTCCGGTTTCTTGCCGATGCGGGAGCGGACTTTATCAAGGTTGGCATCGGCGGGGGCTCGATATGCATTACACGCGAGCAAAAAGGAATCGGTTGCGGGCAGGCCTCTGCCGTTCTCGCGGTATCCAAAGAAAGAAATAAGTATTTGGAACAAACCGGATGTTACATTCCGATTTGCTCGGACGGCGGGATTGTACACGATTACCATATGACCCTTGCGCTGGCAATGGGAGCGGATTTTTTAATGCTGGGTCGCTATTTCGCCCGATTTGACGAAAGCCCGACAAGGAAAATGCTTGTTGCCGGAAATTACGTCAAGGAATATTGGGGAGAAGGATCCAATCGCGCAAGGAACTGGCAGCGTTATGACGACGGAGGAGTCGGCGGGAAAATGTCCTTTGAAGAGGGCGTTGATTCCTATGTCCCTTATGCGGGTAATCTCAAGGATAATCTTGACGCCTCCATTGCGAAGATGAAATCCACGATGTGCTCTTGTGGAGCGTCAAGCATAGAGGAATTTCAGAATAAATCAAGATTAGTGGTCGTTTCCGCGACTTCGATCGTCGAAGGAGGCGCGCACGATGTGATTCAAAAGGACAATGATCGACCGAGATAATCCGATGCCGTTGACAAATCCTCGAAAAGGAATTAATAAATATATAGCATACCGCATTTGCTTATTGTGATGAAGGAGACAAAATGTCAGAGATTGAGAACAATGCCTTTACAGTAGAAGGTTTGAAGCGCCTTCAGGATGAACTGGCCGAAAGAAAGACGGTCAAAGCCGCCGAGATTTCCGAGCGTCTCAAGGATGCCAGAGGGCAAGGCGACCTGACCGAGAATTCCGAGTATGACGACGCCAAGGAAGCGCAGGCAAAAAACGAGGCGCGAATCATGGAACTGGAAGAGATCCTTAAAAACGCCCGAGTGATTGACGAGGAAGAAATCAGTAAAACCAAGGTTTCACTCGGATCGATCGTTACCATTCGTGACGAAGAGACCAAGGAGGAAACGCAATACAGCATCGTAAATCCCAACGAGGGAGATATTTTCATGAATCGAATTTCTTCGGATTCACCGGTCGGACAAGCGATTCTCGGCAAGAAAAAGGGCCATATCGCGGATGTTCAAACCACGTCCGGTACCTTTAAGTACAAAATCGTCAAGATCGGAAAACCGGAGTAAATCCGAGCCATTTCTTCCAAGAAAGGATTCGTTCGCTCATGCAAGACCCGGACAACTCGTCAACTCGAACAGAGGATTCATCGCTTGATTTGAAGGAACAGTATCGCATCCGTCTCGAAAAGCTCCGCGAGCTGGTACGGGAAGGAACCGATCCGTTCCGCGAAATCGTGTATCCCGTTACGCATCATACATCGGAGATTATCGAAAACTTTGAATCGACGGAGGGGATTGAAGTATCTGTCGCGGGACGAATTATGTCGCGTCGGGGGATGGGAAAAGTCAGCTTTTGCGATCTGTATGACCGTAGCGGAAGAATCCAGATTTTTACCAAAATCGACGCGGTCGGGGAAGACGCCTACGAGCGGTGGCAAAAACTCGATATCGGCGATATCGTCGGAGTTCGAGGAGAGGTCTTCCGCACACGGATGGGCGAAATATCCGTCCGTACAAAGGAATACACTCTATTAACCAAGGCCTTACGGCCGTTACCGGACAAGTATCACGGTCTCAAAGACACAGAGACCCGTTATCGTCAGCGTTACGTAGACCTGATCGTTAATCCGGAGGTTCGCGATACGTTTGAAAAGCGGTCCCGTATCATTCGAGGGATCCGGAATTACTTGGATCGTTTGGATTTTATTGAGGTCGAAACACCGATCCTGAATTCAATCCCGGGCGGCGCAGCGGCGCGGCCGTTTGTCACGCACCATAATACTCTTGATATGGATATGTATCTGCGGATCGCCCCCGAACTGTACCTGAAGCGACTGATTGTCGGAGGATTTGAGCGCGTTTATGAGATCGGTCGGTTGTTCCGAAACGAAGGGATGTCCGTCAAGCACAATCCGGAGTTCACTGCGGTCGAACTGTATCAGGCATACACCGATCTTCGCGGAATGATGACACTGTGCGAGGAACTCTTAAGCGAGGTTGCCCTTCAGGTGAACGGATCGACCGAGATAACCTATCAGGGGACGCAAATCAGTTTGAAACCTCCGTTTGCGCGTATATCCATGACCGATGCGGTTCTTAAGTACGCAGGGATGGATTTCACTAAGATCGAGTCGGATGAAAAAGCAATCGAAGCCGCCAAGAGCAAGGGGCTTGACCCGGCTCCCACGGCGCGAAAAGGAGAAGTGCTTAACTTGCTTTTCGAGACGTTCTGTGAGGACAAACTCGTTCAGCCGACCTTCGTTCACGACTATCCGATCGAGGTGTCGCCTCTTGCGAAGAAAATTGTAAACAAGCCGGGTCTTGTCGATCGGTTTGAACTTTTCATCGGTTGTCGCGAATTCGCAAACGCATATTCGGAACTCAATGACCCGATCGATCAGCGCGATCGCTTTGCCGATCAGATCAGGAAACGCGCCGCGGGCGATGATGAGGCGAATCTTCACGACGAGGATTTCTGCGTATCACTCGAGTACGGCATGCCCCCTACGGGCGGACTGGGCATCGGTGTCGACCGGTTGGTGATGTTGCTTACGGACACCGCTTCGATTCGTGACGTATTGCTTTTCCCGACGATGAAGCCGTTGCCGGGAGATTTATCGTGAAATAAGCGTTTGTAGAGTATACCGGTCAAGATTTTCGACCGGTATACATCCAAAAGGAATGGATTCGAATGACTGACAAAGTAAGCCCTTCTTCGGAAATCTCCGATAAACCGATCCTCAGTGAACCCACATCGATGACACAGACGGAGGCGTTTCGTTTGCTCGGGTTGAGTGAGGATGTTGACGTTTATGAACTCGACCAGCGATATTGGCAGTTGATCAAGAGATATCGCGGGGATCCGGATGCGAATTGCGAAAAACTCGCAATGATTAATGAAGCGTACGAAATCGCATCGGGAAAACGTTGTGAAAAAAATCAAAAGGAAGAGATTCGCCAAAGCTCTTTTCAGATTTTCGGGAAAACAAAAAAAGAATGGAGCGTTCATTTTTATTACAGTTGGTGGAAGTATATCCTCACCCTGCTGATGGTTGTGGTTGTCGCATTTTTAATAAAACACTATTTTTTCACTCCGAGAATCGATTTGAATGTGGTGGCCGTCGGTCATTTTGAAAAGTACAATAATCGGATCGAGGATTTCGCGAAACAGGAACTGACGTTTTTGAACCCTGCTGTTTTCAGCGCAAATCTGATCGTCGACAATTCGGAACCGGGCGATGAGACAACGATGTACGGTAATCTTGCGGCCGCCGCTTTCTTATCGGTAAAAAATGATGTGATCATTACGGATGAGCGCACGTTTCCGTTTTTTCTTCTGAACTTTGATCCGATCGACGATCTTTATCAATCCGTTTCGGAGGGTATGACGGAAGAAGAATTGGCGGGAATTCAGCCGCTTTGGTACTCGAAATCCGAGCATTATGAACTGACCTATCAATATGGTTTTGCGGACAAAGTTGAAAATGAGACCGACGAGGACAGACAGTCGTTCATCTACGGAATCATGATTACGGATCCGGTGTTAATTGAATCCATGGGGTTTCAAAACCGCTGGGAATCGTATCCTTCGACGCTTGTTTTTTGTCTTTCATCCAATTCGAAGGATAAAGAAAAGGCGGCGCAATTTATCAGAGACATCCTTATTCGAAGGACCGAGTTTCTTGAAATATCAAATTAGTTTCTCAGACCGGTCATTAAAGCCGCAGGCATTTTTCAGAGCGTCAATCTCTTCTTCGGTCAGATCTCGAATCTGACCGAACTTTTGATCGCTCGTGAGTCGGATTCCCGCAAAATCATGGCGGTGCAGGGATATTACGCTTCGTCCGGTTGCTGCCAGCATTCGTTTTACCTGGTGCGTTTTCCCTTCATAAATTGTAATTTGACAACCCGAAGGACCGTCCGAACCAATGGTCGCCGGGGAGAGTATTTCTTTCTTGCCCGGTCGGTCACGTAAAACCATTCCCGACGCGATAAGACTTACAGTCTCCGGGTCGATCGGCGGACCGGAGAATCGAACGGTATACGATTTCGGAATATGATGCTTGGGCGAGGACAGGCGATGATTCAGTTCACCGTCGTTTGTGAAAAGTAATACTCCGGTTGTATGGTAGTCCAGACGACCGACCGGAGCGATTCCTTTTCCGAGCAAATGAACCGGAATAAATTCCCGAACCGTCCGCAGGCGGGTATCTTCCAGTGCGGTCAGACAACGGTCGGGTTTATTCAGACAAAGGTATAGGAAATGGGAGCACCGGACTTTTTGCCCGGAAACGGATACATCATTTAGATTTGACTCCGGAATCTCGGCAGACGGATCGGTGATTATCTGTCCTCCGACCGAAACGAAACCGCTTCGGATCCATTTTTTGACCTCCGTACGTGTTCCGCACCCGGAATTTGCTAGAATTCGATCCATTCTCATATTCGAATTATAGCAAATACGCGGCGTGTTTTTCACAACAGAAATGATTTGTGCTATAATCGAAGTACGTTTGAGAATATGATGAATGTTGTGTAAAGTGCTGGAATTTGGCGGTTGCGGTTTGTATCTCCGGCACGACCGCCGAGCGTTATTTAAACTTCCGGGATTGAATCGAGGGCAATTTGGCTGCAAGTATTATCAATATCGAAGATGGGATGCCACGGGTCGAATCGGCGATGAAGAAGCTCCGTTTCGAAATTAATACGATGCGTCGAATCGGGATCCATCAGGTCAAGGTAATACACGGATACGGTTCTTCCGGTCAGGGAGGCGTTCTGAAGTTTGCTGCGCATGAATGTTTGCGTTCCATGCTGGATGAAGGTCGCATCAAGGCCTACTGCCCCGGTGAATTTTTTGGTCCCTTTGAGAAATCGGGCCGTGCGATTGTGGAGATATGTCCCGCTTTCCGAAACGATCCGGACTGGTCAAGAGCCAATGACGGAGTTACTTTAGTGATTTTAAAGTAACGACTCTGCTGTTTCTGATTGGTCACGAGCATTCGAAAATTACTGATATTAAGCGCTTTTTGAAATACAAAAGGCGCTTTTTACATGGAATTAACACGGAATTTACGAAGTCTTACATGGGTCTGATTCTCCCATGAAAATCGATTGATATTCTGACGTCAGGAAAATGAGGAGGAATGAAAGAATGAAGAAAATGATGAAGTGCTTGAGTCTGATCCTTGCGTTTGCATTAGTAATCGGGGTTTCGGCATGCTCTGAAATCGGTGCGGTACGTACGGAGGCCGGTACGTCCGATTCGTTAAGGGGAACATTGACGCTGACCGGATCGACCTCAATGGCGGATGTTTCCAACGCTTTGGCCGAGGCGTTCATGGCAAAAAATGACAATGTCAAGATATCGGTCGGCGGAAACGGATCCGGAGAAGGCCCCACCGCGGTAACATCCGGAACCGCGAATATCAGTCTGTTATCCAGAGGGCTAAAAGACTCGGAAACCCCGGATTCTTATGATCAGTATATCATCGGATTTGACGGTGTTGCGGTCATCGTTCACCCGGATTCGCCCATTAAGGAAATATCTCTTGCGAGTCTTGCGGACGTATTCTCCGGGGAAATCACCAATTGGAGTGAACTCGGAGGACCGGATGCACCCATTCAGTGCATCGGCAGGGAAGCCGCTTCCGGCACAAGAGGAGCCTTTGAAGAAATCGTGAAAATCGAGGACATTGCCGTATATGCGGAAGAACAGAACTCCACGGGTAATGTCAAGCAAGCCGTTGCCGGAAATCCGAATGCGATCGGATATGTGTCGCTTTCCTCGGTCGACCAAAGTGTTTTGGCGCTGAGTATCGATTCCGTATCCGCGACCACGGAAAACGTATCGTCCGGATCGTATAAATTGCAGCGCCCGTTTTTAATGATCACAAAAAAAGATGTTTCGGATGCATTAACGAAAGCGTTTATCGACTTTATTTACTCCGAAGAGGGGATGAAAATCGTTGAGGACGACGGAGTCGTTCCGAACAGAAAGTGAAGGGTGGCAGCACTTGACAAAACCTAAGACATCCTGTGGAATTGCCCAAAAAAAGAGAGTCGGCTGTAAATTTCTACGGCCGGCCTCCTTTCTGTTTTCGGTTCTCGCGGCGGCTTCCGTCATTTTTCCATTTTTCAGAATAGAGTTTGACGAATATTCGGCGGATGTCTCCGGGATATCCGCGATATTGTCAAGCATACGAACGCAAACGAATGCGTTAATCGGGTTCCCTTTCGGAATAAGAGTCACCGTTCTGTTATCGGTACTTTTCATCGTAACAGGAATGGTTTTGCTTTTGATAAAGCATTATACGCTCTCTTCTGTTGCGTTTTTCTTAGGATTTGTTTCGGCAGTCGTCCAGACCGCGTTCTCGTCTTCTCTTCGTGAAGCTTTTATCGGGCAGGGCGTAGAGAGGTTCTCGTCATGGATGGGATACGGATGGACACTATTCCTTTTCTTTTCTCTGATCGCTTCCGCCTGCGCACTTTTTCTTTCCGGCATCGAGAATACCGCGGAAAACATTTTTAAACTCACGGCCTTTATTTCTGTCGGAGCAGTCGGATTGATTACCGTATACATGTTCGTATCCGGTATCCCCGCGATTGCAAAGATCGGTTTTTTTGATTTTGTATTCGGTACGAGATGGGCACCGGTAGGGACGGAAGTGAGCTTCGGTATCCTGAATATGATTCTCGCATCGATTTTCGGTTGTATCGGAGCGATAATGATCGGTGTGCCCATCGGTCTTCTTACCGCGGTTTTCCTCGCGGAGATCGCACCGAAACGATTGGCCTCAATCATTCGTCCCGCCGTGGAATTGCTTGCCGGGATCCCTTCCGTAATTTACGGATTCTGGGGGATGAAGGTATTGGTTCCCTCGATTCGCGAATTTTCGACAAAAATCGGATACAACTCGACCGGATCCGGGCTGGCGGCCGTAATTATCATTCTTTCCATCATGATCCTTCCGACGATTATTCGCGTGGCGGAGACTGCCTTGCGAAGTGTGCCCGAATCTTATACCGAAGCGGCTCTCGCGCTTGGCAACACGAAGATATCCACAATATTTTCCGTACAGATACCGGCAGCACGTTCCGGCATTCTTGCGGGAATCATACTCGGCGTCGGTCGGGCAATCGGGGAGACAATGGCGGTGATTATGGTTGCCGGAAATATTGTTCAGTTTCCCTCTCTCTTCTCCTCCGTTCGTCCGATGACGGCGGGAATTGCTTTTGAAATGGGGTACGCGGAAGCCGGTCTTCATCGACAGGCATTATTCGCGATCGGTCTTATCCTGTTTATTTTTATCATGTTCGTTAACCTTTCATTCTCATATCTTTCCGGAAAGGGGGTGCGAGCGGATGCGCGGCAGAAAAAATAAAGATCTTTTTCTCGGCATTTTGATTTGGTTCAGCGCGATTGTTACGGTAATCGTTCTCGTCGGGATTATCGGCTATATTCTGATCAACGGAATGCCACATGTGAATCTTCGTTTTCTGACATCTGAATACTCGGCCTCAAAGAACGGGAGCAAGGGAATTCTTCCGATGATTATCAACACGGTATATGTTGTCATTCTTACGCTACTGCTCGCGGTTCCGATCTGCATCGGCGGAGCGATCTACTTAACTCAGTACGCGAGGCAGGGCAAGACCGTGAAACTCATACGATTCGCAACCGAGGTTCTTTCCGGTATCCCGTCCGTCATTTACGGGCTTTTCGGATATGCGGTGTTCGTTGTCATGTTTCAGCTTCGGCTGTCCATTCTTTCGGGAAGTCTTACCATGATGATTTGTATTCTCCCGATTATTATTCGGACCACGGAGGAGGCGCTCCTAGCTGTTCCGGACGCATACCGCGAGGGTGGACTGGCGCTCGGTGCGGGGAAGCTTCGGGTTACACTCGGAATTGTCCTTCCGTGTGCGCTTCCCGGGATTCGAACCGGAATTGTACTCGCTATCGGAAGAATTGTCGGCGAGACCGCGGCACTCTTATTTACCGTAGGTGTCTCCGGAAACTTCCTGCCGAAGGGTGAAAATATTTTCACAGCGCTTTTCGGACACCTTTTCGAACAGGGCAATACCTTGGCACTTCATCTGTATAACTCCGCGATGAACGGAAAAGATCCGCCGTCCGTTCCCTTTGCGACTGCGGCTACGCTTTTGATTCTGGTTTTCATCCTGAACCGATTCGCGGCGCTTGCTTCGGGTCAGAAAAAGAAGGCGACGAAATAATGAATGTTCAAAACGATAGGAAAAGGGAGATAAACCATGCCGGACGTTAAAATCGAATTAATTGACCTCAACGTTTTTTACGGTGAGATGCAAGCGTTAACGAATGTGAACCTGCGCATCAATGCCAATGAAATCACATCCTTTATCGGTCCTTCCGGATGCGGAAAATCGACTTGTATCAAAACAATCAATCGTATGAATGATTTGATACCCGACTTCCGGGCCGACGGCAAGGTGTTGATCGACGGAACCGATGTCTACGATAAGTGCTGTGATGTGACGATGCATCGGAAAAGAGCCGGCATGGTTTTTCAAAAGCCGAATCCGTTCCCGATGTCCATTTATGATAACGTTGCGTATGGACCGAAGGTTCACGGAATAAGAAAAAAGAAGGAATTGGATGAAATTGTCGAGAAATCTCTTCGAAACGCAGCGGTATGGGATGAACTCAAGGATCGGCTGAAGGCTTCCGCTTTGGGAATTTCCGGAGGTCAACAGCAAAGACTGTGCATTGCCCGGGCACTTGCGGTAGAACCCGACATCCTTTTAATGGATGAGCCGACATCGGCACTGGATCCGATATCAACCGTCAAAATCGAAGATTTGATGTATGATTTGAAGAAAAAGTATACCGTAGTCATCGTAACGCACAACATGCAGCAAGCCGTCCGTATATCGGATCGTACCGCTTTTTTTCTGTTGGGCGAAGTTATGGAAGATGGACCGACCATCGAGTTGTTTAATAATCCCAGAAATAAAAAAACAGAGGAATACGTTACCGGTCGATTCGGTTGACCAAAAAGGAGGGAAACATGGCCGTCAGGGAAGAATTTAAAAATGAGTTGATTCACATTCACGAGCAGATAATCCGTATGGGGAAAATGACGCTGGACGCCATTACCGACGCTGTCGATGCGTTGGTGGAAATGGATGCCGAAAAGGCCAAAACGGTGATGAACAACGATGACGTGATCGATGATATGGAAAGGCAAATCGATCGGGCTTGCGTGGAGATGATTATTCGTCAGCAGCCGGTGGCCGCCGACCTGCGTGACGCGATTTCCACATTGAAACTCATTATGGATTTGGAGCGAATCGCCGACCATGCGAGTGATATTTGTGAGAAAGTTGAAATACTGGCTTCGCTACAAACCGATATCGTTATTCCCGCGGATGTGATACGCATGTCGGATTACTCGAAAATGATGATCAAATCCGCGCTGGAGGCTTATGTTTCAAAAAATGAGGAAATCGCCTCCGCCGTTGTTCACATGGACGATAAGGTGGATGCTTTGTATGTTAAAATTAAGGAGTACCTGATCAGAAGAATGCGTCAGGATCCGGATTCCATAGAGATATTGACGGAATTGTTGCTGATCTGCAAGTATTTTGAGCGAATATCCGACCATGCGCAAAACGTTGCGGAATGGGTGATCTTCTTTATAAAGGGCAGGAGGCCCGAAGAGACATGATACCGAAAAGAAGGGTGGTCATCGTCGAAGACGATTCTTCCATTGCGGAGCTGATCGAATACAACCTTCTCGGAGAGGGTTACGATGTTCTGGCTTTTAAAAGCGGTCCGGATATGATAAGTAACGCTGATCGCTTTTCCGAAGCCTGTCTTTTTATCTTGGATATCATGCTCCCCGGAATGGACGGATTTGAAATCTGTAAATGGATCAGGGAATCTGAAGCATTTTCGATCACACCGATCATTATGTTGACCGCAAGGGCAACGGAGGCGGACAAGGTTCGTGCTTTGACGTTGGGCGCCGATGACTATATAACCAAACCATTCGGTATCCGTGAGTTTCTCGCGCGGGTATTTGCTCAGATTCGAAGGTACGAATCGGCCGGGGGAACTCCGACCTCCGAAGAAAAAAGACCGATAGGCGCGAAAATTCCGAATGCGCCGGAAAAGGCCAGGCCGCCGGAGGAAAAATTGAATGAGGAAAGGAAAATTTTCACGTCCGGAAAGCTTACTTTGGATGATACGCGTCATCGCGTGTTTCTGTGGGACCGGGAAATCGAAATGACCAACCGTGAATACGAACTTCTGAAGCATCTGATGAGTCACCGGGGTGTCGCTTTTTCAAGAGATGATCTGCTCAATTCCGTTTGGGGTTACGAATATATCGGAGAGACCCGGACGGTTGACGTGCATATCCGACAGATACGGAAAAAAATCGAAAAAGATTCCGATCACTCCGGATATATCGAAACGGTACGGGGAAGAGGATATCGTTTTCGGGAGTGAAGAAGCGGAAAGGATAAACAGGGCGATCATCCATGATAAAAAAGATTCAGGCATTTCTTATCGTAATCGTACTTCTTTCAATCCTGGTTACCGGGGTTTCCGGCGTATATTTTCTTTCGGATTACTCCGAAAACACAAACCGGCAACTGTTGGTATCCGCCGGTCGTTTTTTTTCCGAAGAGATGAAAGACCGGATTTCCTTTGAAAATGCGGCAACGGATTGTATCGAGATATTTTCGAGATCATCCGGGGACCTGAGAATTACGGTTATTGATCATAACGGAAGGGTCTTGTTTGACAGTGCGGAGGATGCGACCCGAATGGATAATCATTCGGACCGAAAAGAAGTTTCCGCCGCGTTTCTCTCGAAAGGGACTGTTTTTGAAAAAAGATACAGCAGAACGATCGGTACGGATATGCTCTATATGGCGGATTTTGATGAAACGACGGGAACCGTGGTTCGTATCTCCATGCCGCTCGTCGAATATGTCCGAGGGGTAAGAAATATACAAATTGCCTTTATTGCGGTGATGATTGCAGCCGTTTTTATTCTTTCCTTTTTTGGTTATCTGTATTCAAAAAAACTGGCTCGTCCGTTACGCGAACTGAAGAATGCCGCACAATCGCTTTCGATTTCGGAATATAAAACGCGGATTACATCGGAAGGACCGGATGAGATCCGTGCGCTGACAAAAGCTTTCAACGAAATGGCGGACCGACTTGAGCATGATATGAGCGAATTAGAGGAAAAAAACAAGAGACTATCCGAGCTTCAAGATCTGAAGACGGAGTTTGCCGCAAACGTTAGCCACGAGTTGAAAACACCGCTTACCTCCATTCGAGGCTTCATTGATACCCTAAGGAACTCTGAGGTCAGCGATCCGGAAGTCCGGCAGAGATTTTTGGAAATCATCGATATCGAAGCGCAACGACTGAATCAGCTGATTAATGATGTATTACAGCTATCGGAAATCGAAAGATTGGATAATGACCCCGAAAAAGAGAAATTCAACCTTTCGGACTTAATCGATGAAACCGTTCGGATGGAAAGAGAAAAAGCTTTTGAGAAAAACGTCGAAATAATATATGACACCGGCGAAGACCTTCCGGTGAAGGCCGGCCGATTTCGGGTGCGACAGGTTCTCATCAATCTTTTGGATAACGCAATCAATTATAATCGAGAGGGCGGAAGGATTTGGGTGAGGGCGGTTCGTGAACCGGACCGGGTGATCGCGATTTCGGTGAAGGACACCGGGGAAGGGATTGCGGAGGAACACTTGCCGAGGATATTCGAACGTTTTTACCGAGTCGACAAGAGCCATTCAAGGGAGCTCGGAGGAACCGGCCTGGGACTTTCGATCGTAAAACACATCGCGATTCTCTACGAGGGGAGTACATCGGTTGAAAGCAAGCCGGGAATCGGTTCGACATTTACGGTCCGGCTTCGTATCGCGGATGATTTGGTATAATGTCCTTATCTTTTCTCGTTAAGGCGGTGATTTCATGCCCTATACCTGGTCCGACTTTATCAGTGAATGTAAATCATGCAAGGCATGCGCTCTTTCCGAAACCAGAAACAATGTCGTGATATACAGGGGCTCGGTTCATGCCCCCATGATGATTGTTGGAGAGGGACCCGGTGCCAGTGAAGATATCGCGGGAATTCCTTTTGTCGGACAAGCGGGAAAGTTGCTTGATTTGTTGCTCCGGGCTTACGGCTTCGAGGAGAAAGATTTTCACATATGTAATATCGTCAAATGCCGGCCACCCAATAATCGGGTCCCAACACCTCCGGAGGCGAAGTCTTGTATGCCGCTTCTGGGGAAACAGATTCGTTTCGCTCGTCCGAAAGTAATCGTTCTTTTGGGAAAGACCGCCTGCAAATACTTCTTAAATACGGACGAAGCCATCGGCAAACTTCGCGGACGGTTTATTGAAAAAAACGACTATCTGATTCTTCCGACCTTTCACCCCGCGTACATTCTTCGTAACAACAATGAGAGAATAACCCTTTGGAAGGATATTGGTACCGTTCGCGAGAGAATGGAGGAGCTCGACCTGATTGCGCGTCTGTCCGATATTCCGTCCATGCCGCAGGGGCGAGGGTAATTGTCTCTCCGGGCCCAATTCTTTATGTATCTATGTCATTCTGAATGATTTCGTAAACGCTTTCTAATCGCGATGCCTCTGCGACTTGTTCCATGTATTCTTCGAAGACGATTGTTCTCGGAATAATTAATCCGTCGTTTTGCGGGAATTTTACTTGCGGTACAAACACCGATTTGATATACTCTCATTCGTCGGCGGACATTCCCGGTTGATCAAAAAATAACCTCGATGCCGAATTGTGTAAGGGTAGCACGACTGCCTCTGGAGCAGTTTGTCTGGGTTCAAATCCTAGTTCGGCAGCCAAAGCCCCGGTCAGAAACGACCGGGGCTTTTCTCGATCTGTTTGTTCGGGCGTTGAAAAAACTTGATTATCCGCTTTTTCCCTGAGCATCACGAAGCAGGCGCTGTTTAAATTTTTTGGGCGTCATCTGACGGTGCCTCTTGAATTGAGTAATAAAGTAGCTGGCGTTCGAAAACCCCGTTTCCATTGCAATCTGGCTGACGTTCTTACTTGTTGTAATCAAAAGCTTTTCTGCTTCCGTCACGCGCACGTATGTTAAGTATTCCGAAAAGGAACGACCGATGGATGCCTTGAAAAATCTCGAGAAATAACTATAGCTCATATTGCATAATCGGGCCATCTTATCGGCACTGACCGTGCGCATGAAATTCTGATCGATGTAACCGAGCACGCTTTCCAGACGAGTGATGTCCTCATTACGAACCGATGAGGTTACACCCATGTGAACACCCTGTTTCCGCCACTTTCTCAGAAACCAGAGAAAAATCCTGCAGATGTTTGCACGAACCGCAAGCTCGTATCCGTAATCCTTCTCCGTGTACTCCTGATTCACCTCCTCAATCAGGGAGGGAATCTCCGTTTCCGCCAACTCCCGCGACGGGATTACCCGTTGAGGGGAAGAACAGGACATAATAAACGGCATAACGAATCGAGCCTCAAACGTAGAGCGCACCGTTGAAAACAAAAGAAAGGGGTCAAATTGCAGACAGATGAACTTGCTTTCTGCGTGGCGATGAAAAGAATGCGTCTCGTTGGCATTCACCAGAAGCAGATCTCCTCCGATCAGGGTGTATTCGCGTCCGCTTACGGTTGCGGTGAAGGTTCCCTCCATGACATAGATCATTTCAATGTATTCATGATAGTGTGCCGGAATCTCGCTCGGATGTCCCGATCGCTCATGATAGTGAGAACAAAAGGACACCGCTTCGGTATTGAACAGCTTACGGATATCCTCGTATTGCGCATTTCTTACATCCGGTGATTTGGATTGCATTCGTGTCATCGTTCTCCTCCGGTGTCGGCTCATCAAAACGTGGTTAAAGGACACCTAGATTATAGCGAAAAAGAGACACGAGTCAAATGCCTTGCGCAAAATAATTACATTATGAAATCAGGAGCTTCTGTAATAATTGTCGATAGATTCAACCAATAAACGCATAATCTCATCGGCGCCGATTCCCAGTCCGGCGCAAATGCTTAAAAATTTACGAAGAGTCAGATTCACTTCGCCATTTTCAATCAAGCTATAATACGATGAATTGATTTCGACGGATTCCGACAGTGTGTGTTGCGAAATTCTTTTTTGAGTTCGGATATCTCTTAGAATATCCCCCAACATTCTAGCAATCTTATTTGCCATTTCGTCACTGATGACAACAGAATCGATCCGTTCTTCCATGCTACCCTCCGTTAGGACTAAAAGTCCTCATTCAATCAGGCCCTTCCCTCAATAACTTTTTACAAATAGTACGCGATACGCTCGGTCGAGTCAATATGATATATGCAAAAAATAACCATAATTTGATATATAAGTGAAAAAATATCATTTTTTATTTTATTAAACGATTGCAAACCGAGACAGTTTGAATCTTTTCGCTACTCGTTATGCAAAGATATATTTTACCGCTATCCTTCATGTGTCGTATAATAGACGAGCAATGATGCAATGATGAAGGAGACAAAAAAACACATGAGTGAATTCCGACTCCCGGATTGGTTGTCCGAAGGAATGGTCTTCCAACAGCGTGTTCCGATCAAATTGTTCGGTGTATCGGCACCGAACGAGACCGTTACGCTCGAAGTTGTAAAGGATCCGACGGACGGCCGCAGAGTGTCCAAGCTCGATGCCGATTACGGTGTCATCCTGAGCTTGGAAACAAGAACCGATACCGAGGGTAACTTTTCATTCTCTTTGCCCGAATATAAAGCGTCATCCGACACCTATACCTTTGTTTTTTCATCCGGGGTCTATTCAAAAACAGTGAAAGATATTCGTTGTGGAGATGTTTGGGTTTTTATCGGATCCCGACCTTTGCATATTCCGATATCGAAGACATCGGCTCCCAGGATGCCCCTCCAGAAAAAGACGCTACAAATGATACGTTTTTTCAGCCCGAACAGAAGCGGACGAAAGGAAGGAGAGCACTATTCATTTTCCGGCTCATCCAGGGTGCACTCGACGCGGTGGGTTCATGTCCGAGACTCTGAGGCTCTTTCTTTCGTATCATCAGCGGTATTTTCAATGGCATACCACCTTGCGGATCAACTACACTATCCGATCGGAGTATTGGATCTCGCTTTGGAAGGCTCGACGATACTGAGCTGGATGAATCGTGAGTTGATCGAAAAGGATGAGGAGCTGCTCGGATTGATTAAGGAAAAGAAACTCTATCTTTCCGAATCGGATTGGACCGTATATTTTGCGAAACTCGCTATGGATGAAAAAAAAGAGGAGGATATCTCTTCCGAAAATGACTCGGTAAAAAAGACTTCGGAAAACGCTTCTTCGGAAAAGGGAGAATCGAGCAAATCCGGAAAGGTTACCGGAAAAGAGGAAACGAATGCGAAAGGAAACGTCAAGGCGATTTCCAACAAAGAACGTTCGGAAGCTCTGCTCCGCCACGGTTTGTTCGAAAAGCTTACACCCGAAGGACTGATGACCGTTATGTATAATCATAAGCTCCTGCCGCTAAAGGACTTCAGTATTCGAGGCATCGTATTCGCTCCGGATCGATCGGACGCGGAACTGAAGGATTTCTATCCCAAACTGATGCGGATTCTGCTGGTCGGACTATCCATGATTTTCGGTCCGAAGACGATCGAAGATCCCCAGACGGTACCGTCGATGATTTTGCTTCCGATTTCTCCCGAGGATCTGGATCCGAGGCGACCGGATCGATACCTGGAGTTGAATGAGACGCTGGTTTCGATACGACGCAAGTTCCCGATGCCGATTGGAATACTCGGCCTGCACGATTTGCTTCTTCCGACGAAAACAAAGATGTTTACCATAGGAAAGAGACTCGCATCCATTGCTCTCGGAATTCACTTCACACCCAAAATGCCCTCATCCTCTCCGGAGTGTATCGAGGTCGAAATCATTTCCAATAAAGTGATGATGACTTTTGATAATACGGTGGACGGACTATGGCTTGCCGAAAATGAATCGGTCCTGAACGGTTTTTCGATTTGTGGCGAGGATCGGGTTTATATGCCTGCCAACGCCAGAATCCTTCACGGTATCCGTGTGATGGTCTGGCATGATGCAATCAAAAATCCGCTCGGAGTAACATACGGATATTTTCCGGTGCCGCACTTGTCCACGTTTCGAAATCGGGCCGATCTTCCGGTTTTGCCGTTCCGCTTCGATCGAGAGAAGTCGCGATATGCTCCGGATCTTTCTTTTGCTGACTGCGACCATCTGGAAATCGTCGGAAAAACAGATTGGGATGAATCTTTTTCAATGCTTCCGGTTTACAAAACCATTAAAGGATCCTGTACCATTGAAAGGGAAGAATTAAACAAGACTCAGGGTTCGGCCTCTTTGCATATTAAGTACAAAACGGAGAACAGTCTGTTTTCTTTCGGCCCCGTTCTCGACTATGTGACCTTATTTTCTCCGCTTGACCTGTCCGCATTTCGAAAAATATCCGTTGATATTTTCAATCCGGACCTGCTCGAAAAAAAACTTTCGATCGAAGGCTTTGCGGGAGAAACGGCGATCCGTGTCGGATTATTTTGGCAGACACTCGTACTGGAGTACGAGTCCGAAGGAGATATGCTTTTAGAGCGACTCGAGTTCCGGTTATTCGACACGGCGAAAAGCGGTGAATTATACGTGGATAACATCCGATTTCTGCCGTAACTCGTGTTGTGGAGCGGGACGGAATCGGAGCGAAGATTACTTTGGGCGTCCGGCCGTCATGAACGAAGTGACGGCGGGAAATCATTAACGGAGGAATATGGATTAATGTTCGAGGAACTGCTTCCCGCTGTGGAGAAGAGCATCCTGGAGGCTGCAGGATCCATCCCGGTCGTGTTCGAGGGGATCGAGCATTGTTTTGAAAAAAGTACTCCGGTTTCCGAATCAAGCCGACACACTTCTCATGAATTGTTATATTTACGTTCCGGCTTGGCCGAGCTGACGATCGAGGGAAAAACCGTTCCGCTGAATCGAGGGACGACATTGATTATTCGGCCGAATGTCAATCATACCATTCGGGTGATCAGCGGGCAGGCCGATATGGTGGTTTTGTATTTTGGGTTTTCACAGGATATCAAAGAAGCCCGTGAGGCCCTGGGGCAAAAATCACCGAGTGCGAATATCGATCCGAAAGACCGAAAAACGGGACCTTCCGCCCCGTTTGCTACACAGGAAATTTCCGTGAAGCCGTTGGAGCGGTTTTTAGACTTCGCGAGCGGACGGGACGAGGATAATAAGGAAAACTCCTTTTTTCTTATCGTTTCGGGTCGGAGCCGTGAGGATATCGGAGACTTGGCGGAGCGGATTATGCGCGAAAGTGCCGGGGACGCCTATGGCAAAGAATTAATGATGCAGTTTCTGACGATGGAATTGCTGGTTGCTCTTTCCCGGGCACTGCACGAGGAATGGGAGGAGTCCCTGAGAGTTCGCCACGGAAAGGCAAGAGAACTGGTAATCATCGCAAGGGATTATTTGAAACAGAATTTCAATCGCGGCGTTTCGGTAGCGGATGCGGCGGCTTACGTTTTTTTAAGTCAAGGTTATTTCACCCGAGCTTTCCGTGACGAATTCGGAATCAGTCCGATGAGTTATCTGATGAAAGAACGGGTGAACGCAGCATGTAAGCTTCTGGAACAAAAGGAGATAAAAGTAAGCGGGATTGCGACGCAGGTCGGTTTTTCCAGTCCGCAGCGCTTCAACGTGGCATTTCGAAAACAAACGGGAATGACACCGGTACAATACAGAAAGAAAATATCAGAGGAAAGATAAGGAACAGAATATACTTCAGAGAGGGAATGAAGATGCCGAATGGAGAGCAAATGACCGAGAAAAACCCGACGGGAGTCGATACGGAAAGAATCAAAAAGGCGATTCGCGAAATTCTATTTGCGATCGGAGATGATCCGGAGCGTGAGGGTATTCGGGAAACACCGGACCGTGTCGCACGAATGTATGATGAGATTTTCGCGGGAATGCATCGGGATATTCAACTGGATATCAAAACCTTTACCGAAGAGGGAAACGACGAAATGATCCTGATCGGAGATATTCCCTTTTATTCGATGTGTGAGCATCATTTACTTCCCTTTTTGGGGAAAGCCCATGTTGCTTATGTTCCGAAAAATGGTAAAATCCTCGGTTTGTCCAAAGTTGCAAGGATTGTGGACACTTTGTCTCGCAAGCCTCAGTTGCAGGAACGACTGACATCTGAAATCGCGGATACGATTCTCCAAGCGGTCGATGCCGGCGCCGTATGCGTGGTAATCGAAGCGGAGCACCTGTGCATGACGATGCGCGGCATCCGTAAGCCGGGGTCCAAAACGGTAACATCGGCGATGAGGGGAAGATGCCGTTCGGATGCACGAACGAGGTCGGAAGCTCTGGCGCTGATTAACCGACCGAGAGTATAAGGAAGGGAAAATGACGTATAATCAGCCGAAGGAATTCATCGCGGGGACGTATCGACTCCCGATCGGTTCCATAACGTATGTAATGGGGATACTGAATGTTACTCCGGACTCTTTTTCAGACGGCGGAGTCTTTTTCTCTGTCGAAACGGCCACCCGAAGAGCCGGAGAAATGATTCGGGACGGAGCCCGACTGATTGACATCGGGGGAGAATCCACCAGACCGGGACACAACCCCGTCGATGGAAAGGAAGAGATTCGAAGAGTGATCCCGGTCATTAAGCGAATCGTTGAATTTGCCGAGGTTCCGATATCGATTGATACATCAAAAGCCGAGGTTGCCGAGGAAGCGATGAAGGCGGGGGCATCTGTCATCAACGATGTTTGGGGGTTGCGACGGGAGCCGGATATCGCGCGCGTTGCGGCCGAGAGTCATTCGGGTCTTATCATTATGTTCAACAACAGAGAGCGAAACTCCGATGAAAGCGCGCAGGATATCGTTTCCGATGCGATTGACTATCTTTCCAAAAGTGTAGATATCGCATTGCGTGCAGGGGTCAAAGATAACAGTATCATGATTGATCCCGGAATCGGATTCGGAATGAGTCACCGACAATCCTTTGCTTTGATTCGAGGAATTCCCACTCTTTCCCGTCTCGGATTTCCGGTTCTTGTCGGACCATCGCGCAAGCGGTTTATCGGTGCGGCTCTCGGTAATGCCCCGGTCGATCATCGGGACATTGGGACAGTCGCCGTCTCCTGTCTTTCTGCTCATCTCGGGGCCGATGTGATCAGGACCCATAATGTTCGATATGCGATTGAAGCGCTGTCGGTCACGGATATCATCTCGAAAAAACACGAACTGGAGGAGGATTAAAATGGCAAAATCTGTTAAAAAGTACCGGAATCGAATTCTATTAAAGGGAATGAGATTTATGGGAACAACCGGCTTGTTTGAATTCGAACGCGAAAAACCGCAACCGTTTATTGTCAATCTGACGCTGTGTTTTATCAAAATGAAGGCGGGATTGACCGATCAACTCTCGGATACGGTAGATTACGGAAGAGTTTTTTCCTTGGTACGGGAAACGGTCGAAGGAAAGCGATTTGACCTGATCGAGGCATTGGCCGAAGCGATTTCCTCGGAGGTCATGTCCGCCTTTCCTTCGATTGACGCGATGGAGGTTATCGTTCAGAAGCCGGAGGCACCCGTTGAGGGAACGTTTGACTTCATGGGCGTCCGTATCTTTCGCGAGCGGACCATTAAGATAAGCGGGAGAAAGCAATGAGCAGGTCGTATCTGTCCTTGGGCAGTAATCTGGGCAATCGGGAAGAAAATCTTACTCATGCGATTCGGATGTTGGAAGATGTCGAGCAAATCCGGGTCGAAAAAACCTCTTCTATTTATCAGACGGAGCCCGTAGGATATTCAAATCAACCCGATTTTTTGAATATGGTCGTTCGAATCGATACCGAACTCAGCCCCGAACAATTACTGGACGAGACGCAGAAAATCGAATCGGAGCTCGGTCGTGTTCGTGCTCTGCGATTCGGCCCGAGGACGATGGATGTCGATATCATTCTTTTTGAAAACGAAAAGAGAAAGGATGAGAAATTGACGATTCCTCATCCGCGTATGTGGGAGCGTGCGTTTGTCATGATTCCTTTGTTGGAGATATTTGAAAACACAAGCAACGAGGTTTTCGAGTGTGAAACCGTTCGTTTGTATTCCGATATCCATTCAGGTTCCAACAGGGGAAAACTTTCAGAAAAGCCCGAAAATAAATGACGGACGTAGAAAGTTGATGAAGAACAAAAAACGGATATAATGGGAGCAACACTGAATACCGTTGAAGGAGGAAGTGCATGAGCGAAGAGATCGGGAACACCGCAAACAGGAAATCGCCGAACGACAGAGGAACGGAGACGAACAGACCGTCAGCGAGCAGGCCGACGCAAAACGTATCCGGTAATACCGGTAAAGTTCAAAACCCTCGAGGAAGGTCAAATAACCGAAGGGGTTCTTACGGAAACGGACCGAATTCGGAAAGAATGCAGGGAGACAGTCGTTCATCCGCTCAGTCCGGCAATAACGAGTTTTCAAGAAAAGAGGGCGGATTTGACCGCCGTAAGAAAAATACGAATTCGGATTTCGCCGGTAACCGGGACGGAGGCTCCCGTAGCGGGAATGCTCGAAAGAGCGTCCCTAACCGGCATATTTCGCGGGAGATTAAACCGGATGAAGCGGGCGGAAGGCCGACTGCCGGGAATCGAAGCGTCCGCGATGGGCGGGACGGTCAGGAGAATCGCGACAATAGGGACAACCGTGATCATCGCAGTCGACAGAATCATTCGAATAACGAATCGCGCGGCGGACGGGCTGATCGAAGATATGACAGACGTCCGGAACCCAAAAACTGGAGCAGGAATATTCGCTCAGAGGAAACCAGTGAGGAAATACGTAAGGACAATGAGCGAATCGAAAAAGATATATGGCTTGAAATAGCCGGAATCCATACGATGAAACTCGACTGACCGAAGGGGAAACGGTGAAGAACATAACCGAAAATGCGGCCGTACCGGAGAAGACACCTTCTAACGGAGATAATAGCAGTTCCGCCCCGGGAATCGGATTTCATGTGCCGGGCCACATCGGGGCCCGGTTTTTCAGTGAACGGGATTGTCTCGACTTGATTCGGTCCGACACGACCGAGCTTTCCTATACCGGCGACCTTCATGTGCCGTCCGGTCCGGTTGCCGAATCTCTTTCTAATTCGGCGTCTGTTTTCGGAAGTGAATATAGCATTTTTCTTTGCACGGGATCGACAAACGGCATCCGAGTGATGCTGTCTGCCGTTGCGGATACTTCCTCGGTTATTTTATTACCGCGTTCGGTGCATTTTTCAGTTGTTTGGACCCTGGCGATTATCGGGTGCTCCTATCTGTTTTGGCCGGTGGATATCCCGGGCCTTACGGATCCGTCTCCTGTCGCCATACCCGACGCAAACCGTCTGAATCAGTTGCTGTCCGATCATCCCGAAGTAACCGATGTGTTTGTCACGTCACCGGATTATTACGGACAATGTGCCGATTTGTCTCAGATAGCAAGCATCGCTCACGATCACGGGTGTCGTCTTTTGGTCGATGAAGCACACGGAGCACATTTTGCTTTCGGGGGAGAGTCGTATCCGAAAACGGCGATGAGCTCGGGTGCGGACATCTGTGTTCAGAGCCTTCACAAAACACTTCCTGCGTTAACGCCATCGGCGGTGATTCATGTTTCTTCCGGAGCGGATCGAAACGTAAGAGTTTCGCGAGAAAAAATCCTGGAGCGAATCGGTATATTCGAAACATCAAGTCCGTCATTTATGATTGCGTCGTCCGCTAATATCGCGATTCAGAGATTGAAGAAAGGTGGCGTCGAACCGTTTGAGCGCGCGGCGAGCCTGGTTCGGAGATTGTCCGATCGACTGACCGGACCTTTCGGTCTTTCTGCAAAGGGAACGGAGCTGCCCCGTCGAAAAGATCCCCTTCGGATGGTACTCCATACGTCGGAAACGGGATACAGGGCACCGGATGTTCAAAAAGCATTGGAAATCCATCGGATATATGCTGAATTTGCGGATTTGGAGCGGCTGGTTTTTCTCTTTTCTGTATTACACGAGGAAAAAGAATATGAAGCTCTTTATCAGGCAATCATTTCGATATTCTCCGATCCGTATAAGTATGGGCTTTCATTGATTGATCATGGCAAGCGAGCGGATCGATCCGGAATGGTATATACCCGATGTCCGGAAAGAGTAATTTCGCTCCGCGAAGCGGTATTCTCGCCCCAGCCCCTAATCAACGTCGATCTTTCCGAAATGGCCGGAAAAATTTCCGCGCGAGCAATCGGACTCTATCCGCCCGGGATTTCGCTTGTATGGCCGGGCGAAAGAGTCTCCGATGAAATCGCGGATTATCTGAATCATGCGAGCGAGTCCGGGCTTGCTCCGATCGGTTTGTCGGACGGGCAGTTTGTGTCCATCCGAAAATGATCTTTCCGGCACCTATGGAAAAGGAAGTCGAATTCGATATAATACGTATGAGGCTTTACAATAAGCGCTCAGTTTGAGATATAATAATCGTAAGAAAGGTTGTAGAATGACGGAGAAGACCGGGCTCTTCATTACCTTTGAGGGGATTGACGGAAGCGGCAAAACCACTCAAATCAGGAAACTTCGCAATATGTTAGAGCGGAGCGGGAGGGGCGTGGAGGTCATTCGGGAACCCGGAGGCACCCCGATCGGCGAGAAAATCCGATCACTGCTACTTGATAAATCAAACGGAGAAATGTTTTCCGAGACGGAATTGTTGCTTTTCGAGGCGGCTCGGGCACAAATTGTAAACGAGAAAATTCTTCCGGCACTTCGAGCAGGACAGATTGTGATTTGCGACAGGTTTTTCGACGCGACCACTGCGTATCAGGGATATGCGCGCGGGTTAAATCTTAAGGACGTCGGGAGTATCAATCGATTTGCGACCGGAGGACTGGAGCCGGATTTGACATTTGTGATGGATCTTCCGGTCGAAACAGCCTTCAAGAGGATGCAATCCAGAACGGGTGAAACGGACCGATTGGAGGGTGAAGGACTGGAATTTATGTGTAGGGTCAGAAATGCGTATCTTGAAATGTCCGTTTCTGAGAAAAGAATAGTGGTATTGGATGCCACGGCTCCGATTGAAAAGGTATTTGAAAACATTGAACGTAAAGTTTGGGAGGTATTGAAATCATGAAACTCATTTTTGCAATTGTCCACGACGAGGATAGCCCGAGATTGATGGCCGAATTGAACAAGGTGGGTTTTCGCGTCACCAAACTGAACTCTTCCGGCGGATTTCTTCGCTCCGGAAACACAACTTTGATGATTGTTGTCGAGGACGACAAGATTGATGAAGTCATTGAGCTGATTCGGAAGTACTCTTCCAGCCGGCAGTCCGCGATCAACACAAACGTTACTCCGTCGGCAATGGGTGGGGCGTATATTCCGTACCCGGTCGAAGTGATGGTCGGCGGGGCCACGGTATTTGTGGTTAATGTAGAAAAATTCGAGAAGATGTGATGGGTTCCTTTTCATCGGTTATCGGACAACGGACGGCAAAATCAAGAATACGTCCGTTATTGCTTGGAAATCCCGAGCAGGCATATCTGATCACCGGACCCGAAGGGATCGGCAAGCGGCTTTTTGCGACGGCAATGGCAAAAGCGCTTTTATGTGAAGCTCCCAACGAGGACGGAGGGTGCGGAACCTGTGGACCCTGTCGGTACTTTGCCGAGAAAACGCACCCGGATTTTATTCATCTTTCCCCACAAAGCGGTGAAAAAATGATTCGTGTTGCCTCGATCCGTGAAAGGGTCGTGCGCGATATTTTTATGTTTCCTCAAATTTCAAACAGGAAGATCTACCTGATTGAGGCGGATTATTTAAATGAAGAAGGCCAAAACGCCTTGCTGAAAACGTTGGAAGAACCCCCCGCGAAAGCGATCCTGATCCTCACGGCAGCGGACACCGACCGTTTGTTGGATACCGTGGTATCACGCTCCGTGCGGATTTCTCTGACACCGAATACAGAGCGGGAAATAATAAAAATCCTGAAAAATGTGAAAAACACCGACGAAAAGGATGCTCTGCCGATTGCTTCTCTGTCAAAAGGAATCCCCGGGCTTGCGCTGAAAATGGCAGATGATGAATCATTATCCGAAATCATAGAAAAAATCGCCGAGTTGCTGAACTCATTGCCGCACATTTCTCTTTCCGAGTTGCTGACAGGTCAATTCTCTTTTTTTGATAAAAACAAAGACCGAATCAACGAGGTGTTTGCGGTCATGCAGATGGGACTCGGAGACATCGCTCTTCTCATTACAGATCAAGCGACGGCTTTCTTGCGGGTTATCGATAAAAGAGATAATATGATTCGGATGATTGAGAGAAAGAAGATCAATGTGAAATCCGTCGACAGAGCATCGGTTCATCTGGCGGAGGCTTCACGTGCGATTCGGTCCAATTATAGCTTTGAAACTTCGATCTGTTCGATGCTTTTATCCATCCGAAAGGAGTTTTGTAATGACTAAAGTAGTAAGCATTCGTTTTCATGAAGCGGGGAAAGCGTATCATTTCGATCCGGGCGAGTTTCGCCTTCATCTCGGTGACTCCGTTATTGTGGAAACCAGCGAGGGAACGGATATGGGTTATGTGTCCGAAGAAGCGGTGGATATGCCCGAAGATCAAATCGTTCAGCCGCTTCGATCGGTAGTCCGAAAAGCAACGCCGGAGGACGAGGACAAATACAGGTTAAAAAAAGAAAGGGAGCAGGAAGCTTACGAGATTTGCGTGCAGAAAATCGAAGCAAGGGGCTTAAAGATGAACCTCGTCAATGCCGAGTTCAGCACGGACGGGAAAAAGATCATTTTCTTTTTTACCGCTGACGGACGAGTTGATTTTCGTGAATTGGTCAAGGATCTTGCCGCTGTTTTCCGAATCCGTATCGAACTGCGTCAAATCGGGGCACGTGATCAGGCGAGAATGGTCGGCGGACTCGGAATGTGCGGAAGAGAGCTGTGTTGTTGTTCTTTTCTTGACGGATTTATACCCGTTTCGATCAAAATGGCGAAGGAGCAGGGTCTATCCATGAACCCTTCCAAAATATCGGGGGCATGCGGAAGACTGATGTGTTGTCTGAAGTACGAGCAGGAAGCGTATGAAGACGCACTGTCCCGACTGCCCCGTCAGGGAGACACCGTGATGACTCCGAAGGGCAGGGGAACGATCATGAATGTCGATTTGCTCAAGGAAAATGTTGCGGTCCGATTGGAATATGAGGAAAATTCGGAAAACGAGCATTTTTCTGCCGAAGAGGTGGAGATACTTCTCCGAAAAGGAAAACGATATATCGCAAAACCTCAGGGAGCTAATAAATCCGCGGTTGTCAACTCAGGAGAATCGGACGATCCCGATGAATCGGACGCAAGCGATACGGAAGATGATATTTCTGACGAAACGGAAGAATAGCGACCCGTAAGCAATCGGATTTTTCGGGTCGTTGCATACCCGCGAGTCAAATGATAGAATGCAAAATAGAAACGGAGGTAACAAATATGGCATATGTGATTTCTGACGCATGTATTTCCTGCGGAAGCTGCGAGGGTGAGTGCCCGACCGGGGCCATTAGCCAAGGCGACACTCAGTATGTAATCGACGCTTCTTCTTGTATCGATTGCGGAGCTTGCGCGGCGGTTTGCCCGGTCGACGCGATTTCGCCCGCCTGAATTCGATCATAAAGCAACTGTTTTCGCCCTCCGGGACGTATGTTTCGGAGGGCGATTCGGTATTTGAATATCTTTTACGGACGGTGCGTTTCATGACGGAAGAAATAGATCGGCCGCAAGAGGAGACGCTCGAGAATCTGGGCCGAAAAGGACTGCGGATGATTCAGAGCAAGAACGGTTTTCGATTCGGCGAGGATACCGTTATTCTGGCGTATTTTTCAGCTTGCGTCGCTCCCTTAAGAAAAAAGGGTACGCGTGCATTGGAGCTGGGGGTCGGATGCGGAGCCGCATCTTTGCTTCTTTCGGGAAGACGGCCGGATATGACGATTGACGGAATCGAAATGGACAAGGGCTCCTTTGAAATATTTCAAAGAAATATTCGATTAAATGATCTTTCGGATCGACTGCGTCCGTTTCACGGTGATATACGCGACTTTCCCTTCGGAAATACTCTTAGCGGTTCATCGTATGATTTTGTTTTTTTTAACCCTCCGTACCGGGATCCGAAACGTGGACCGATTACAAACAAGGACGTGAATTCGGAAGCTCTATTGAACGCTCGGTTTGAAAAACACGGAGGCATTGCGGACTTTATCGCTACGACCGGATCCGCACTTCGGCCCGGAGGTATCGTCGCACTGGTCCACAGAGCCGGTCGAATGCCGGAGGTGTTTTCGGCGATGAACAGAAGCGGCATCGAGCCGACCAAACTGCGGATTATCTATCCGGACGAAAAGTCTCCGGCGACCGCTTTTTTGCTTGCGGGCCGTAAAGGAGGCAAACCCGGCGGCTTTTCTGTCGGGGAGCCGTTGATCATCAGAACTTCGGATATGCAATTATCGGAAGAAGTCAAGAAAATATATTCAAGCGAGGGATAACATGCTTTTTATCGTCGGGACTCCGATCGGGAATGTTTTGGATATTTCCTCCCGTGCCAAGGAGGTCCTTTCCTCTGTTGACCGGATCGCGTGTGAGGATACACGGCGGACCGGATTGCTCTTACAATCGATCGGCGTTCAATCCAGACTGATCAGTTATCATGAGCATAATCGTGCCGCGAGGGAGGAAATGATCGTGAGGATGCTTTCCGAAGGGCAGGATATCGCTTTGGTTTCCGATGCGGGCATGCCGTGCATTTCGGATCCGGGCGAGCAACTTGTCCGTCTTTGCCACGAGCGCGGAATCGCGGTAACGGTCATACCCGGACCGACCGCCTTTGCTTCGGCACTTGCTCTCTCCGGCCTTGACTCGCGTCGTTTTGTCTTTGAGGGATTTCTCCCTTCCGAGGGCAAGGAGAGAAGAGAAAGGATTCGCGCGGTTTGTTCCTCGACAATAACTGTTCTGTTGTATGAGGCGCCTCATCGTCTTCAAAAAACGCTGATTGAATTGGCTGAAGCGGGCGCAGGAAACAGACAAATAGTGATTTTACGGGAGTTGACGAAGAAATACGAGGAAGTAATGCGGTTTACCGTAAACGAAGCGGCAAAACATTTTTGTGAACAGACGCCTAAAGGTGAATTTGTGCTGGTCATAGAAGGAGAACCTGAACATAGACCCCGGGAAACGTTGTCGGACGCAAGAATTCTCGAGTTGCATGCAAGCGGACTGTCAACCCGGGAAATTGCTTCCGTTCTTTCGAAGGAAACCGGACTGAGTAAAAACGTAATATACTCAAAAGCGGTATTGGTGATAAAATACCGTAAAGAAACACATTAGCAGCGGAGGGATATATTGATTTTATCAAAAGATCAGGGTGAACCGATTATTGATTATGAGGGATCCGCCTCGCCGGATATTACGGAAATAACGCCGATTACGGAACTGTTGGAAGACGTCGGACTTTGCGCTTTTTCCGCAGATCCGTCGGAAATGCGTTTCTGTTTTTCCCCGGGTATGGCCGATGTGATCGGCAAAGAAGCCTCCCAACCGATGTTGATTGAGGCTTTTGCGCAATACATACCGGAAACCGATCGTGATACCGCCGTCTCTGAATATCGCCATACATTCGGAAATCTGATGCAAGGGAAACGACGCGTCGTCTTTCTGGAGCACGCCATCCGAAAATCATTTGAAGAGACCCTTTGGGTCCGCGTGTATATGCAGAAAATCAATACGATCGACAAGGATCTTATTTTTGGTGTTGTCGTCGATCGAACACAAACGATGTCCGAACGCATTTTATCGCAACTATTTTCCGAGGGGATTTCGGAATTTGTTTTCTATTATGATATGTTGACCGATATCCTTTATATTAACGCTCACCTCAAGAAGGTTCTTGAACTCAGTGAGCATTATATCGAACAAGCATCGAAACAAGTGCTCGGCTTGATTCATCCCGATGACCAGACCGTGTTTCTCAATGCGGTTGAAAGCTATCTCGAAAAACGATCCGATCACTTTTCGAGCGATTTTCGACTGTTGTCCCCATCAAGGGGCGAAATTTGGGTTCATCCTTGCGGCGTATCCGATTTTGACATTACCGGAACCGCTCGCTATCTTACCGGATTGTTGATTGATGTAACGGAGAGGAAAAAATCCGATTATCTGCAAAAAAGCATTATTGAGGGGACATCCGCAATCGTATTCACAGCGGACATCAATCGATCATCTCTTTCCTTTTCCGAAAATATACGTCAGCTGTTTCCGGATGCACCTCTGGATATCAACGGCGATCTGGTCGGATTTATCAGCGATTATATTATCCCGGAAGATCGGCTTCGTTTCCGTGAGCCGATCGAAAAAATGATTGCAGGCGATACGGATCGCTATTCCGTGGAATTTCGTATCGTAAAACCGAACGGGAAGACGGTGTGGCTGGCCAGTCGCGGTAAGGCATTTTTTGACTCCGGCAAGCAATCGATGATGGTTGTCGGAACGATTTTTGACCTTTCAAGTATGAATGAAGTCCGGGAATTGGTCGAAAAAACCAGTTTTCTTCACGAGGTCAGCGGCTTGCCGACACGTGAGCGCTTAATCAAAGACATTGATCGAGTGATCTCCGACCGCAATGTGTTGTCTGCGGCGGTCATTCTCATTGATATTCGGGGCTTCCACACATATAATGACCGATTCGGCAGAGAGACCGGAGACGATATTCTTCATGACCTCGGAAAGACACTGCAGGACCGATTGCCCAGCGGCGGATCCTTATATCATATCGGCATAGACTTGTTTTGCGTCCTTTGGCCGCACGCCACCCGAATTCAGGCCGAGCGTTTTATGGAGCAGATCCAGGATGAGGCGGAGCGCCCTCTGATGATCGGAGGGGATTCTATCTATGTCTCTTTCTCGATGAGCTCGGCTTTGTTCCCGTCCTGCGGAACGACTGCGGAAGAGTTGATCGTGAATGCGGAAATCACCCTTCATAAGGTGAAACAGAGCAGTCGGCGAAAACACGCGATCTATTGTCCTACGGACAAAAGGGAACTTAAGGAACGTCTGGACTTCGAAATACAGTTGTCCAAAGCAATCCGTAGCGGAAAAGAAAGCTTTCGAATTTTCTATCAGCCTTTGGTACGTACAAAAACCGGAGAAATCGTGGGTGCCGAGGCGCTGCTGCGATGGAATCTGCCCGGCAAAGAGGAAGTTCGCCCTGAAAAAGTGATTGCCGTGCTCGAAGCGACGGGACAGATGGAGCAGGTGGGAAGCTGGATATTGGAGCGAGTGATTCGTCAGTGTGCCCATTGGACAAAAAACGGATCGAACAAAGATTTTTTTGTTCACGTAAACATTACGGCCGAAGATCTGGCGCGACCGAATTACTCGGATACCGTTTTTGAGATGATTTCCAAATATTCGATTCGTCCGAGTAACTTGGTTTTGGAAATTACGGAAACCTCCCTGATGCGAAGTATCGCAACATGCAGACAAAATTTGATACGTTTGCGCAACGGTGGCATCCGGATTGCAATCGATGATTTCGGAACCGGTTACTCATCGCTTAATTATCTGAGGGAATTGCCGATTGACGAGGTGAAAATCGATCGAGCTTTTGTCGAGGACATTCAAAACGACCGTTTTAACCGCTCATTTATTTCCGCGATTGTTCTTCTGGCGCACAGTATTTCAAAAGAGGTCTGCGTCGAAGGGATTGAGTCCGCCGAAAAGTCGGATGCAATAAAGGAAATGAAGGCGGATTATATGCAGGGCTTCTATTTCGGATGCCCGATTGATCCCGCAAAATTCGAAGCAAGATTCCTCTCTTCGGGAAAGACCGGATCTGCCAACAAAGAGGCAAAAAAGAGCGAGTCCGGGACCTCCGTGAAGTCCTGATGCGGTTTGATCCCGTCCTATAAAATCGGGATTCATTGTAAATCATGTCTTTCTTCGTTATAATCAACGATTATGTAAGCCTTACTGCAGGGGGTCTTTTTATGCATTCGAAAAAGAATTATTATCTCACGACGCCGATCTATTACCCGTCCGGCGACCCGCACATCGGGCACTGCTACACAACGCTCGCTTGCGACGTTGTGGCCCGTTATAAGCGAATGCAAGGCTTTGACGTAATGTTTTTAACGGGGACCGACGAGCACGGGCAGAAAATCGAAAAGAAAGCGCTTGAAAAGGGCGTTACTCCGAAGGAGTATGTCGACGTATACGTCAGTAATTTTAAGCGCCTCTGGGCGCGTCTGGGCATTACCTATGACCGCTTTATTCGGACGACCGACGATTATCACGTCGAATCGGTTCAGAAGATATTTAAACAGCTCTACGATAAGGGCTATATCTATAAGGGCGAATACAAGGGACAGTATTGCACGCCCTGCGAGTCCTTCTGGACCGAGAGTCAGGTCGTCGACGGCAAATGCCCGGACTGCGGCCGTGAGGTGGTTGAGGCCAGGGAGGAGGCGTACTTTTTCCGCCTGTCCGATTTTTCGGAGCGTCTCGAAAAGCTTCTGACCGACCCGGAGAAGGGCTTTCTGGAGCCGCAGAGCCGCGTTAATGAGATGGTTAATAATTTCATTAAGCCCGGACTCGAGGACCTGTGCGTCTCGAGAACGAGCTTTTCCTGGGGCATTCCGGTGACCTTTGACGAGAAGCATGTCGTCTATGTCTGGATCGACGCGCTTTCGAACTACATCACGGCATTAGGCTATATGAACAAATCCTTCAGCGACTATGATAAGTACTGGCCGGCGGATATCCACGTGATGGCCAAGGAGATCATCCGCTTCCATTCGATGATCTGGCCGGCGATGCTGATGGCGCTCGATCTGCCGCTTCCGAAGAAAATTTACGGTCACGGCTGGATTACATTCAGCGGAACCAAGATGGGTAAATCGACCGGAAACGTCGTCGATCCCTTTATCCTGGCCGATCGTTACGGCGTCGACGCATTGCGCTATCATCTGTTGAGGGAGATGCTTTTCGGGATGGATTGCCCCTTCACCAATGAGATGATGCTGAACCGCATTAACAGTGATCTTGCAAATGACCTCGGAAATCTTGTGTCGCGTACCGTCGCAATGGTGACGAAATATTTCGGCGGCACACTGCCGGAGGCGCGCGAGAGCAAGCCGGAGGATGATGAACTGATCCGGATGACGGCAGTTCTGAAGCCTTTTGTTGAGGAGAACTACGAGAGTTTTCACATATCTGCGGCGATCACCGAGATCTTCAAGGTCATCTCGCGCGCCAATAAGTTCATCGATGAGAATACGCCCTGGATTCTCTATAAGGATGAAAAATCGCACGCGAGGCTGGCGGAAGTTCTGTATCGGCTTCTGGAAACCATCCGGATCGTCAGCATTCTTCTATCGCCCGTGATGCCCAATACGATGCCGGAGATCTGGCGGCAGATCGGTGCATTCGAAGAGGAGATAACGTGGGAGAGCGCCGGAAGGAAGGACGAACTTTCCGCAACCGCTACCGTAGTACCCGGGAAAGTCCTTTTCCCGAGGGTCGATATCGAAAAGGAGCTTTCCGATCTTGCGGGTATTTCCGCAACAGCTCCTTCGGCGGAATCAAAGCTCGCGGAGCCGGACGCAACCTGCGCACCGGTCGTCGGGGAAACGACTGTCCGCCCGATCAAACACGAAATTACGTATGATGACTTTGCCAAACTGGATATGCGCGCGGCGCGCGTCATCTCCTGCGAAAAGCTCGAAAAGTCCGATAAGCTCCTGAAATTCATCTTGGATGACGGGACCGGAGAAAAGACCGTTCTTTCCGGAATCGCCGAATTTTACTCGCCCGATGATCTCGTCGGCAAGACTGTAATCTATCTTTCCAACCTCGCACCGCGTAAGATTCGCGGAGTGCAGTCGCAAGGCATGATCCTTGCGGCCGAAACCGCCGAAGGCTATCGGGTCCTCGGAGTTCAGGGAGAGGCGGTTCCGGGCGCGGAGGTTTCCTGATGGAGATTTTCGATACGCACGCGCACCTGTGCGACGAGCGCTATAACGAAGATATCGATGAGGTTATTGCCCGGGCGCAGGACGCCGGTGTAAGACGGATTCTCCTGGCGAGCGCGGAGATGTCGGACAGCGAGGCGGCGATCCGTATGGCGAAGAGCAGAAACGGACAAGTAGAGCTGTTTTGCTCGGTCGGCGTCCATCCGCACAGCGCGTCCGACTATAATGACAGGAGCCACGAGCTACTCGCTTCATGGATCTCCGACCGGGTAAAAAAGCGAATCGTGGCAATGGGCGAGATCGGTCTGGACTACCACTATGATTTCTCACCTCGGGATGTGCAGAGGGCTGTTTTTATTCGCCAACTGGAGCTGGCGTGCCGGGAGGACATCCCGGTAATCATTCACGAACGCGAAGCGAGCTCGGATATGCTGTCGATACTGAATGATTTCAGTAAGCGGGGGCTACTTTCGAAAATGCCCGGCGTTTTTCACTGCTACTCGGGAAGTGCTCAGACCGCACAAATTCTCGTTCGCATGGGATTCATGCTGGGTTTTGACGGGCCCGTCACTTTTCGCAACAATAAAAAAGTCTGGGAAGTCCTTTCATCCGTGCCGACGGATCGTATACTCATTGAGACGGATTGTCCGTACCTGACACCCGAGCCTTTTCGCGGCAAAAGAAACGAACCGGCATATATTACGTTTGTTTTGTCCGCGATTGCGGACTATCTGGGGAAAACCGGCGAGGAAATGGCGCGGATTACCACCGAAAACGCATGCCGGCTGTTTCGGTTATAAACCCTTTCGGACCATTCCGGCTGCGTGGCGACACATCGGAGGCTTAAGCTGATTGTGTATCCGGGGAAGCAATAAGCGGATGGATATGTTTTGAAGGTCTTGCCGACGATCGAGAGGCGGCCGGGTGGAATCATTTGTCCGCTTTTTCGTACTCGTTTTATTCGATTATTGACAACCTCTTTTGTATCCTTTATACTTTTGCTTGCGCTCCAAAAGCGCAATCCGGTTTGAGGCAACGGGAGCATAGCTCAGCTGGGAGAGCATCTGCCTTACAAGCAGAGGGTCACAGGTTCGAGCCCTGTTGTTCCCACCATTATGGCGCAGTAGTTCAGTTGGTTAGAATGCCAGCCTGTCACGCTGGAGGTCGAGGGTTCGAGCCCCTTCTGCGTCGCCACTTTCCCCGGTTCATGGGAACCGGACACGCCCAGATAGCTCAGTCGGTAGAGCAGTGGACTGAAAATCCTCGTGTGGTTGGTTCGATTCCGACTCTGGGCACCAAATCCGGTCGATGAATTCGGCCGGTTTTTTTATTCATCGATTATCAATAAATACACCTTTTCATTCACGCTTCGTTTGATATTTCATCGGGGAAATAAGTTATAATGTTCCTAATTCGGTTTTTCGGAGGATATACAAATGGAAAAGGCCTTTACTTATAAAAAAGAATGGGTGCTCAGTGAACTCAATTCGGACGAAACGAATGGCTTGACCCGGGAAGAGGCTGAGAAAAGGCTTTTACAATACGGCTTAAACTCGCTCGGAGAGGAAAAGAAAACCCCGCTCTGGAAACGATTTTTAGCTCAGCTTGCCGACGCGATGGTGCTGATACTGATTGGTGCTGCCGTTTTATCCGCGATTATGGCCTTACAGGAACCGGGCTTTGAAGGATGGGTTGATGTAATCGTTATCATGGCGATTGTTATTATCAACGCGGTTTTGGGTGTATATCAGGAAGGGAAGGCAGATCAGGCGATTGCTGCATTAAAGCGCATGAGTTCGCCTCAAAGTAAAGTCATCCGCGATGGACAGAAAACAGAAATACCTTCGGATCAGCTGGTTCCGGGAGATATTGTTGCTCTTGAGGCCGGGGATCTTGTTGCTGCGGACATTCGAATTCTTTCACAAAACTCAATCAAGGTCGAGGAAGCTTCCCTTACCGGAGAATCAGTTCCAGTCGAGAAAAATGCGTATGCCGTTTTGCCGGAGGACACCGGTATCGGAGACCGTGAGAACATGTTTTTTATGGGAACCGCAATCACTTACGGACGTGCGGTTGGTATTGTTACAGATACGGGGACCCGAACGGAACTCGGGAAAATAGCAACCCGTCTGAAGTCGATCGATGACTCCGCTACACCCCTTCAAAGAAGTCTGACCAGCTTGGGGAAAGTGCTCGGAGTCGTGTGTATTGCAGTATGTCTCGTCGTATTTCTCGTTGACGTTTTTATCCAAAATACTCCTTGGGATGAGAGCCTGATGATTGCGGTCAGCCTTGCCGTAGCCGCGATTCCCGAAGGTCTGGCGGCCGTCGTTACGATCGTTCTGGCGATCGGAATGACCCGGATGGCTACGCGCAACGCAATCGTGCGTAAGCTTCTGGCCGTAGAGACCTTGGGATGTGTCGACGTGATTTGCTCCGATAAGACCGGTACTTTGACCCAGAACGAGATGACCGTCACCCGATTCTACGGAGCCGCTCGGGTTTATCAAATTTCCGGTACGGGATATGCGCCCGTCGGAGAAATTATTCCCGAGGAAAGTGAAAAGGAAAAGAGAGTCGACAACCGGCTTGCCATGCTTGCATGTGTTCTTTGCAACGATGCGGTCATTCGCGAAAACGAGGAGGGACGATTCGTTTGTATCGGGGACCCGACCGAGGGCTCACTGGTGACTTTTGCGGAAAAAGCGGGATATAATCGCGAAGAAACGCATCGTAAGTATCCGAGAATCACCGAGCTTCCGTTTGACTCGGAAAGAAAAATGATGAGTACCTACCATATCGGTGTGGTTCCCGAACAAATCACTTCTTTTACCAAGGGTGCTCCGGACATCATTCTTAATCGCTGTACCGGATATTATGACGGAACAAAGAATGTTCCGATGACCGACTCTGTCCGACGGGACATTGAGCGGACGAATCATCAATTCGCAACGGCAGCTCTGAGGGTTTTGGCCGTGGCATACCGCACGTACGGTGCGGAAGATGAAAACATCGCGGCCGATTTCTCACACGAGAATGATTTGGTTTTCTTGGGATTGACCGGAATGATTGATCCGGCACGTCCGGAAGCAAAAGAAGCGATTCGCGTTTGCAGAGAAGCCGGGATTCGGCCGGTGATGATTACGGGCGACTATAAGGACACCGCGGTAGCGATTGCCCGCGATCTGGGGATGATGGAAGATAATGATCAAAGCTTTTCCGGATCGGATCTGGATGCGATTTCCGAAGAAGAACTCGAGAAGTTGTGCGAAAACACCAGCGTTTATGCACGCGTATCCCCGGACCATAAGGTTCGGATTGTAACCGCGCTTCAAAAGAACGAGCACATCGCTTCCATGACGGGAGACGGTGTTAATGATGCCATGGCATTGAAAAAGGCGGATATCGGAGTCGCTATGGGTATCACGGGGACCGAGGTCGCCAAAAACTCCGCCGATATGATATTAACGGATGATAATTTTGCTACTATCGTACACGCCATCGAAGAGGGACGAATTATTTACAGCAATATCCGTAAATTTGTCGGTTTTCTTTTGTCTTGTAATGTCGGAGAGATTTTGGTTATATTCATCATTTCATTGATTCCCGCGGCCTTTTTTAATGCGTACGGAATGCCGATCGTCGGGGCGATAACGCCCCTGACGGCTATTCAACTTCTCTGGTTGAATCTGGTAACGGACAGTTTTCCGGCATTGGCTCTCGGACGGGAAAGGGGCGAACCCGACATCATGAAACAGCCCCCGAGACGAAAATCGGAGTCAATCGTAAACCGCAATATGCGCGTCTCTATTTTCGTTCAAAGTTTCGCGATTTTTTTGGCGGTGTTCTCCGCCTTCATGATCGGAATGAATTTCTTTTTTGCGGATTCGACGACCCGACTGGAGAGCGCACGGACGATGGCTTTTGCGACCCTGATTATTGCAGAACTGTTCCGGGCGTACAGTTCCCGGTCGGAGCGGGTAAGCGTATTTAAGCTGGGTTTTTTCAGCAACAAAGCGATGAATGCCGCTGTCTTGTTTTCCGCTGTAATGCTCATTGCGGTGGTCTATATTCCGGGCGTTAATCAAGTGTTTGACAATCGCCCTCTTCCATGGTTTGCATGGATCCCTGTAATTGTTCTGGCGGTGATCCCGTTTCTTGCGGGAGAGCTGTTCAAGGTGCTAAGATCAAGAAGAAACAAAAATAAGAAAGCATAATCATATGTTTTCCCCGCTTGCGTCTAATAATACCTTGTGATAAAATTAGACGGATTTCGTGAAGAAACCCTTATGGAGGCAAAAAATGATAGTTTTAGCGATCGTACTCGCGTCCGTGGATATTTTGATTTCCGTGCTCTTGGTCGGATTTGTTGTTTTTCAGGAAGGAAACGACAAGGGACTGGGTGTGATCGGAGGCGGTGCCGACACTTTTTTCGGCAAAGAGAAGGGGCGGTCTCTGGATAACAAGTTGAAGAAATTTACAACCGCATTGGCAATCGCTTTTGCGATAATCACGGTTGTTTTGTTTCGCGTGATTGACAGCGGCTTGTAGTCTTTCCTGTTTAATATGTATACCGGCGATCTTTCAAATCGTTAATCGATTCTGAACGGTCGCTTTTCTATTGGAATCTTTTCCTTATTTGAAGATTATTTGGGGGAACATTTGCTTCGGTAGGGACAGAATGCTTGTGATTTTGTATACTGACCGAAAGAGTCCATCAATTATTTGAATCGAGGGGCATGGATGAGAAAGAATAATCGAAGCGGAAAAAAAAGCAATCGGGGTCTTTACAAAAAGAACAATATCGTTACCGGTAAATCTTTTTCTCGGGGAGGATCGAAGAAAGCGGTCAAAGAGATTCCTTCCGTTTCCGAGACTTCTCCGCGAGGCCCGACCGGCCGATCCGGTATGTGTATCGGAATTCTTCGAAAGGGTGAATCGGATTATTATGTAGATCCTGATCCGGGGTACTCTTTTGCTCAGTACGGAAGAATCAGAATACCGCCACACCATGTTCACGGTGCGCCGCTCAATATGAAGGTCGTATGTTTGATCACAAACCCCGACAATTCGGCCGGATCCTATACGGGAGAGATTACGGAGGTATTGGGTGACCCCGAGCAAAGTGACGTCGCCATGAAGGCGATACTTCTGCAGTACGGAATTCCGGAAAAATTCCCGGAGCACGTGATACGGGAGGCCGAACGGCTTCCCGCAGAGCCTTCGGAAGAGGATATCGCTTCCGCAATTGAAGGCGGTCGGAAAGATTTGCGAACCTTACAAACGATAACGATTGACGGAGAAGACGCCAAAGATCTGGATGATGCGATATCCGTGGAAAAAATTTCCGGGACCGGTTATCGATTGTTCGTTCATATTGCGGACGTTGCCGAGTATGTAATCGATTCTTCACCGCTCGACTTGGAAGCCCGTAACCGTGGGACCAGTGTTTATCCGGTCGATCGCGTAATCCCGATGCTTCCTCCGCGTCTTTCAAACGGACTTTGTAGTTTGAATCCCGGTGTTCCGCGCTTTGCACTCACCGTTAAGATGGTGATCGATTATAACGGAGAGGTGAAGGAGGGAGAAATTTTCGAAAGTATTATCCTAAGCGATGCCCGCACATCATACGCCGAAGTGTTTGATGTCCTTTTTAGCCAGAAAATTATCGATAGATATATTCCTTTTCTTCCGATGCTCAAAGACATGAATGAATTAATGAAAATTCTGCGTGAAAAAAGAATGAATCGCGGAACGATTGATTTCTCTATTCCCGAAACCACCGTCGTTATGGATGAAAAAGGGAAACCTACGGACATTTTCCCGAGTCCGATTACCGACTCGAACCGGATTATCGAGGAACTGATGATCATTTGCAATGAGTATGTGGCTTCAAGATTTGATGCCATGAAGCATCCCTTTATCTATCGTGTACATGAGCAACCGGACGAGTTAAAAATATCCGAATTTCTTCGTGTTGCAAGGATTTTCGGAGCGAAACCGAGTCGCGGTAAAAAGGTTTCCCCCGAATTTCTTTCCGAATTGATGCGTCAAATAGAGGATGAGCCTTATGCTCCCGCATTATCGATGATGCTGCTCCGTTCCCTTGCCAAGGCTCGTTATCTTCGCGAAAATCTGGGGCATTTCGGATTGAATTCAGAGAACTACTGCCATTTCACATCTCCGATTCGCAGATATCCGGACTTGTATATTCACCGAATCATCAAGGCATATCTTCACGGCGACTTCCGGAAAGCATATTTTTCTAAGCATGTCGAATCCATCGCGGAACACAGTTCGGAAATGGAGCGAAATGCTTCCGAAGCAGAAAGAGAGGCGACCGAGCAGAAAATTGCCGAATATATGGTCGATCACGTGGGAGAGGAATACGAAGGTATTGTTTCCGGCATATCACAAGCAGGCTTGTTTGTTCGGTTACCCAATACAGCGGAAGGCATGGTCGCTTTTCGAACCATGGAAGATTACTATGCGTACGATGAGTCAAGACTGGAAGCCAGAGGCAGACAAACCGGAAGGGTTTTCCGGATCGGACAGAGCCTTTTAATCAAGGTGGCATCGGTCGACCCGATTTTAAGAAGAATTGATTTTGTATTGACGGGAGAGGCGCAGATCGTATTGGATCGATCAACGCGAGAGGAAACAAGAGAGCTCAAGAAACGGTGTTCTCCGAGAAAAACAGCAAGGAAAGGGAAAAAGAAAAAATAGAGGAATCAGTCGTCGACTCGATAACGCTTCAGGGCATCAACCAAATCATCGCAGTCATCGCTGTGGATTTCCAGAAGAATCGGTCTTTGAAGCTCAAGACTGAAAATTCCCATGATTGATTTTGCGTCGACGACATATCGGCCGGACGAAAGATCAACGTCGTAAGGAAACGAATTGACGGTATGGACAAAGTCTTTGACGTCGGAGATTGATTTAAAATGAACGGTAAAACAAACCATAAATTCAACCCTCACATTCTTTCTCGGAACGCATTGTGCGTCACCCTTTAGCACATAAGTTTATCACAGGGACAAATCCTGTCAATTATTGCCGGTATAAAAGAGGAGATAAAACTACGATGAACCCGAACGATCATCTTCCATCCGAAACGATATGCGTCGGACAAGTATTTTTCCAAACCCTCGGATGCAAGGTGAACCAATACGAGTCGGATGGAATCCGAAAACGATTCGAGGCGCTCGGGTTTCGGACCGTTACGGATCCGAGTGATTGTGATGTGTACGTTATTAATACCTGTACGGTTACAGCGGAGGCGGATCGTAAGTCCGGACAGATGATTCGAAGGGCAAGAAGGATTGCACCCCGGGCCATTATTGCCGCGATGGGTTGTAAAATCCAAATGAGTGCGGATACGGAGTGTGCCGATGTTTGTGTGGGAACCTCCGACCGTTTGAAGCTTCCCGATATTGTGCTAGAACGATTAAAACATATCGAAAAATCAACAAGCGTAAACAATTCATCGGGACCGGGCTTTTCGCGCGTTTATGAGGAGCTTGGACCGGTTATTTCCAGAGAGGCAACCAGGGCTTTTGTCAAGATTCAAGACGGATGTGACAATTTTTGCAGCTACTGTATCATTCCTTACGCTCGGGGAAGATCAAGAAGCAGGGATCCGAAAGAAATTCTTCGTGAGATTCAGTTGCTCGGAAACGCGGGATATCGGGAAATCGTGCTTACAGGAATCAACCTACAGGCCTTCGGAAAGGAAAAGAGAGAAGATCCGGACGCCCTGATTCATCTTATTGAAGAAATAAACCGGATAGACACGATCGGAAGAATCCGTATCGGTTCCGTTGAGCCGGGGCTGATTGATGAGCGTTTTGCGGATGCGCTTGCGCATACCGAAAAATTTTGCAGACATCTTCACGTGTCCCTCCAAAGCGGTTCCGACTCTGTTTTGTCCAGAATGAAACGTAAATACTTGGCGGAGGATTTTGAACACTCGGTTGAAGTCCTGCGAAAAGCAATGCCGGAAATCGCTTTGACCACCGATATCATCGTCGGTTTTCCCGCGGAGACGGATCAGGAGCATCGGGAGAGTTTGCTTTTTTGTAAAAAAATCGGTTTTTCAAAGATCCATGTTTTCCCGTATTCCATTCGAAAGCTGACTTCTGCGGCGGAAATGAAGCCCAAGGTGGACCATCGGACCGCGATGAAGAGAAAGGCCGAATTCCTTCTGCTTTCTGATCAGATGGGCGAATGTTACGCGAAACGATGGGAAGGGAAAACAGTGTCCGTATTGATTGAAAACAAATCCGGTACGGATGAATATAGAGGATATTCCGGAGAATACTTGCGTGTAATTATTTCCGCCGAATCTCGGCGATCTCCGGGGGACGAGACATCCGTTTTCATTCTCCGCTCGAAACAAGGGGAATTGATCGGAAGAGAGATCCGTACAAGGAATTGAGAGTTTTTTTACGAATCGGAACGGCATTCTCTGGAAGTTGTAACGATTCCCGAAATCGAATGTTCCGAAAAAAGAAAAAAACATGTTACAATTATAAATAGGATTTGTGATTATACTTACCTATCCGATCAATACCCTGGAGGTAGAAAAATGGTTGATTCCGAAACCGCAAGATTTTCGTTTAGTATGGACAAAACCGAAGATGTTCGGGAATTAATGTCCTTTGTTTTGTCGGCCCTCGAGGAAAAGGGATACAATCCGATCAACCAATTGGTCGGTTACTTCATGTCCGGAGATCCGACGTATATCACAAACTACAAAGGGGCTCGCGGTATCATTCGTCGAATCGAGCGGGATGAGCTTCTGGAGGTCATCGTTCGCCAGTATTGCGAACGCTTGAAGTAAGGGAGAAAGCGCGCTCATGGGCAGAGTACTCGCGATTGATAACGGATCGCGAAGAATCGGAATCGCATTGAGCGATCCTCTTCGCATTATCGCCCAGTCGTTCAGAACGGTCTATAGGAATCAAAGAGATCCGGAACGAGCGGTTTGTGAAATTGCGGAAATTGTTTCTGAGAACGATGTTGATGAGATTGTCATCGGGGCCCCGAACAGAACAGACGGGAAGTGCGGGGAATCATTACGTTTGGCCGAAGAGTTGGGGGCACTGCTTTATGAAAAAACCGGGATTCAGCCGAAGTACTTGGATGAGCGCTATACAACGGTGATTGCATCCCGATATCTCATCGAGACGGGTGCGTCGCGAGAGAAGCGAAAGGCGGTGATTGACCAGATGGCCGCACAGGTTATACTTCGCGAGTATCTTGACAATCTTCGTTCCTCTGAAAATTGATTCGTGATATAATTACCGGAGACAAATCACTTTGCAAAATGAATACGTCGCGGCAGCGAGGAGGTGCAAAATGAAAATATATGATGAAAACGGTGGTTGCGGATGCGGATCGGATCACGATGATTGTCCGGAGAACGATTCCGGAGATTGCTGTTGCGATGAATCGGCGACAATAACGATGGTCGACGCGGAAACCGGTGAAGAATATCAATTTTCCGTTGTGGACGATTTCGAATTCAAGGATCAGGCATACTGTGTTCTGGTTACGGTCGACGAAGAAGAGCCTGAACTGGTCATTACGAAGGTAGTCGAGTTAGATGATGGGGAAGAAGGATTGATGAGTCTCGAAGAGGATGAAGCCGACGAGGTCTATGCCGAGTACGATCGTCTTTGCGAGGAAGCAGAAATCGAAGATGAAGACGAAGAATCCGAAGAAGAGTAAATCCGAATCCAAGAGCCCGACCTCTAACCGGGCGAAGAAGTCGGAAAATGCGTTGGCGGTAATACGTGACGTCATCAACCACAAGGAATACTACTTGTCCGTGATTGATTCCTTTATGATAGACGGCAGGGAGTATGTGGTTATGTATAATTACGAACCCGATGACGGAAGCCACGCGGAGCCCGAGTTGGTGATTATGAGAACGGAGTTTTCTTCCGGAGGAGACCAGCTTTTCTATTCGATTCGTGACAATAACGAGTTGCACAAGGCTTTTATTGTCTTTATGAGGAGGTTTCACACTTCTAATGTTTCGAGAACCAGCCGAGTCAAGTCAAATGCCTGATGTCCGTCCGATACGTTTGCGTACTGTTCTCGTGCCGCTCTTCGGAGCGGCACTCTATTATGGAGTTATTTTGGCAGTTACTGTTTTTGCTCTGGTGATTTTTCGGGAATCTTTTTATCAATACCTGAAAATCATTGAATTGGTTTCGATGCTTTTGGTTACTCCGGTGATGATTGTATGGATATATATATCCGAAAAAACCGGAGGAAAGAAGCTTTTGAAAAGACCGTTAACGCCCATGATTTCTTTGGCCGGAATTACGATTGCTCTCGGTCTTTTGGGATTAACAATTCTGTATTTTTTGTTTGTTGAGGAAGCGCTCTCCGTTTTCCCGGTCGTAAGAAAAAGCCTGGAGCAATATGAGAGCATGTTTGAGGTAGGAACACTTTCTTCCGCAGAGAAAATTATTTTTTTCATCTCAGTGACGGTGATGGCTCCGGTATCGGAGGAACTGCTTTTTCGAGGAGTAATTCTCCACGAATTTCTTTCTGCGGTGAAACCGGCTGTCGCCGTATTTCTTTCGTCGGCGATATTTGCACTTTTCCATGTGCAACCGATTCAGATTGGTTACGCTTTTCTCTGCGGATTGGTAATATCCGTTGTCTATGTTCTTTCTAAGAGCATTTACCTGACCATTCTTTTGCATGCCGTCTTCAATTTCTTCGGCTCCGCAATTCATATCCTTTTCCCTTCCCTCGGAAAAACAGGGGAATATTTATCCGTCTTGTATATGGTGTCGATTGCTTTGTCGGTCATTGCCGTGATATACATTAAGAAAAGAAACCGGGAAATAACGGTTGCGGAGGACCTTGATGCGTCGGCTTCTGAGGGGTAGGATTCATAAAAGACCCTTTGTGGTTACATCCGCGGTTCTGGTGATTTTTTTGATCGCCGGAATCGCAATGGTTCTCTATTTGGGATTTTTCCGAAAAACCTCCGACACATATATTGTGCGTACCCGTAACGAAGCAACGGGATCGGAGACCAGAGGTCTGGGTTTAAACGTCTCCTCTTTGCCGACGCCCAATTTACTCCTCGGAGCCTCCTTCGAAAGCATTTCGACCGATCGACACTATATTGTTTATGAGGGAGAGGAGGATTACGTCTATCTTCTGCAAGATGCTTCCGGTGAAAGACCTTACGGTGACGGCAGTTTTGTCGGCGGTAATGTTCGCGTCCTCTCGCTTGACGAACAAGGAAAAATGGTTCAAAAAGTGGCGTCCGAAATCATTGAGTTTTCGGAAAGCCAATTTGCGCCGAAGATACGAATCGAGGAAGTTTCCGAGCCGGATGAGGACTATATTTCTTTTGTATCGCTTAATGACAGTGTTCTTGTTTTTTCGTCTAGCGGAAGGTATATCAATGATTTTGCGACAGCCTCAAGAAGATATTTTTCGCTTCCGGTTTCTTCACAAATTATCTGTGCTTCCGATTCGGGGAAAAGAGTAAATGTTTTGTGTGACGACTGGACGGTTTTTACATCAACGGATGGTAGAAATTTCAGTTCGTTTCCGAATGAGGACCCTCCCGGACCCGATCCCAGATCCGTTACATCGGTCGGCCGGGTTGTTGTAGCATGCGGAGACGAGGGAACCGTTGTAACATATTGTGACGGAGAGATGATTTCCGTTGCAACGGTTACCGATGCGGATCTGATTGCTTCCGCCGGAGACGGTAGAACTCTTCTGCTTATAGGAAACGACGGAGTGATGATGACATCATCAAACGGGGTTATATTCAGACCGCTGGAAGAAACGGAAAAGCCGTTTCGTGACCGTTCGGTAGATTGGGTCTGCGCGACCTATTCCGGAGGGAAGTATTATGCCATCGGAAGCAAGGGAGAATTTGCCGAGGGAGTTTATGATACAGAAACCGGTCTTTTTCGATTTTCCGGATATTTGGCATCCGCTGCATTCGGGGGAGAGTTCAAACCTCGCTCTTTGATTGTTGATTCTTTCGGAGAGGTTTTGATTCTGACGGAATCGGGGAAACCCTATGTCTTATCGAGGGATGCTTTGAAGTGGAAGGAATTGAGTACCGGATCCGTTGCTGCGGTCGATGCATTCGGAAAAACGCCGGACGGAAAAATATTTCTTCTCCAGGACGGGAATTTTTTCTTTACTCGGATATTATCCCGCGTCAAATACGGAGAGCGAACCTCGGGTTCTGTCGCAAATGCCGGCGATATGTGTTTCTTGTCATCATTCACTCCGGTTTTCGACGGGCAGTCAAAAGAATCATACGACGGCCTGTGGCAGATATTCGGAGAAGGTGCAAACGCACAAATTGCTCAGGACGCTCCAACGATGGGAGGGCAATGTTCCCTGAAAATCTATTCGGAAGATCCGAACAAGACAGAAGTACCTCGTTTTGTTTCACAGATAATCACCGAAAAAGGGTCGGATACTTTTTCGGAGAAGACGTTTTATCGTGTCGAAATGTGGCTGAAGCATAACGGCATGTCCGATAAAGAGGCGATGGTATGGATTTCCGGTGAATTCGAATCCGTCGGTACTGTTTTTTCCGACATCGGAAACAACTGGAGACACTATTCGGCATTATTTGTTCTGCCCCGGGAGGCATGCTCGGAGAATTCGGGTGAAGTTCGTTTGAATATCGGATTTTCCGGGAAAGGGGAGTTGTTTATTGACAAGGTGTATTTCGGTATGGACAGTTACTCGTCGGAAGCGATTCCCGATGAATATTTAAATGTTATTCGCGACATGCATCCCGTATACCTGCGTTTGTCAAACATTCCTTTCGGAAGAGAAAATGTTTCTTCCGACTCTTTTTACTATCCGGTCGGAAACGAGGTCGGTAAAAAAAAGGATGGGGAAGGCTATGTATCCGCAGGTTGTATATCTCTGGAGGCGTCACTACGGGCAGCCCGTTACGCGAAGGCAAATCCGTGGCTGATCATTGATTCTTCCGTTTCGCAGATACAGATCGAATCCTTGCTTGAGTATTTGTGCGGAAGCATATCGGACCCTTACGGTCAAATGCGGATTGACAACGGAACGGCAGTTCCGTGGTCTTTCCAGTTTGAGCGAATAGTATTTGAGATAACCGACCCGAGCGATGTTTATCGTACGGATCTTCAGCGGGGTGCCTATGTGGATTATATTATCGGCATTATGAAATCCTCCACCCATTATTTGGATATTAAGGATCGGATTCTCTTTCTGGACGGAATGAATTATTCGGGCGGGTCGATGCTGTCGGTTGCCGACTATCATTCGTCGGGGATGCGGATTGAAGCGATAGTCGGGGATTCCGGTGTCGATGATACGAGTATGTATTCGGAATGGATTGCGAATGGATACCTTGACTATTATGATCGGATTCCCCGGATTCTCTCCCGACACCAAGAAAAAGTCGGTGAATGGGTCGGATCGGCGGATTTTGTCGCAATACGAGAAAAGTCGGGTCAAATCCCTGTCGATCGTTCGATTACCCCGGTTTCCGCCGCAACGTATGTGGAATTTCTCTTACATGATTACGGCAAGAGAACATCGGTTTTATGTCTGGATCTGTCCGATGAGTGGATTTTATCAGAGACGGAGCATAGGAACGCCCCCGGACGGAAAGACTTGAGTAAAAATGAGTCGCAAATCATTTCAGACAATTCGATGACCTTTTATTCGGTTCTTGCCACTTTAAGTCAAACGATTTCCGGAATCCCTCAACAGATTGAAACGAGCCCGCCGATATCCGAAAACAACAGGAATGAGGGGCATTCGGAGAGCGAGAAGCAGGAAGATGCGCTTACTGCGTTTGCATTTCTTGATGGGGACCGATGGAGTGCCGTCGTGTTGAATAACGGAGAGAAAACCAGGCAGTTCCGTTTTGAGTCGGAAATCAACATTGAAGAATTGATTGTGGATCATTATTCCGAATCGGGTGCAAGAATCGGCTCCTCTCAACGAAGGAGGCTCAGCAATGTTTTCACCCTGCTTCCCGGGCAATATGTTGTTGTTCAAGGATTCATTCGAGGAGTCTAGCGGAATCGCTTTGAAGAAATTATCGGGTTTTGTTTACAATGGATTCGGTGAATTGTAAAATGAAGTGACGCAAAAGAAATAAAGATGTCCCACGAGGACGATCTCACATACAATGTTAAGTGACCAAACCAAACACGCAGGAGGCATCCCGTGGGACACGAACATTGTAACGT